>SDBS01003526.1_pt1 | contig 15353 bp, 12 predicted proteins | sample 2277091 | NCBI WGS metagenome assembly SDBS01 (sample SAMN10404972, study PRJNA504765) | marine sediment metagenome | isolation source: marine sediment core GS10_PC15, 163 cmbsf | place: Arctic Ocean: Southern Knipovich Ridge | collected 2010 | reverse complement strand
TCAAGCAATTGTGACCAGATCACACATCTTGGAGGATATTTCACAGAACCACTAATTGTGAGAACCAACATACACTTACTTATCGTCAACAAACCCACAGATTTCCAACAATGGCGAAGCAGTTTCCCCGTTGCTTTTAGCCATTTCTTTCACAATTCCAATGATTTCGTTAGCAAACCGCCGATACATGCGAGCAGCTTCAAATGCTGCAATATGCCCCTTTGGAACATCTGGAAAATACTGATTTGGAAGAAACAACTGTGGGTGCTGGAGTAGTATCTCGTCTTCCGACGCATTGCTGATTGCAATACAAAAGTCAACCAAATGCAATATACTCAGCCATTCTCCTTCTTTTAAAGACTCTGGAGGAACAGACTTTTTAAAGGGCTGAATAATGTATTCAGCGTCTTGATTACCAAAACCCGCCTTAATCATCGCTGCACGGCGGATTAAACAGGCCAGGCAAGTACCGCAGTGAGTGCAGATGCGTTTACCTCGACGTTTGTCCATCATAACCCCGTACGAGTACCGGCTACAAGAGATTGATTCGCCGAGAGTCTTTTTGATCTTTGTCCCCTCAAAGATCTTTAGAACCTCGGCTTTTGTCTTAAATACTAATGGATTACGTACTTTAAACTCGTGGTTATACAATTGGTTTACTATCTTTTCAAAATACCACAAAAATCGAGGATGAGCAGATCGGGTTGACCGCGACCCTGTGCGACAGGTAGCGAGGGGGACATTAAAAGCAAGGATACCATTCTCTGGGATATAAATTTCATGCAATCTCAACCCATCAGCAACCGCCGTTGCCAGGGAGAGGAATAGAAACGAGCGCAGACGCTGTGTGTGTTCCAGTTTTCCCTTAAACTCATATTGTTCTCTGCCTGGAGCCAGCCCAACGTCCAATCGCAATGCTGTCAACTTTTTGCTTTTGGTATCAAACCGCTCCTTCAATTTATCTGCCACCAGCCTTTGGTGTTTGGCGACATGACCCTGCTTGAAGTGCCCAACCAGTACTGGCTGGCGACCGCTTTTAAGCAGTTCTAGTGAACCTGCGAAAGAATCCATCCCCCCGGACAGTAAACAAACGCAATCGCCGGAAGCCGGCTCACCTTTGAAAGCTTGTTTATCCTCTTCGATTTGTCTTTGGGTGAACTCGAAAGAAATGTGATCGCCAGAGATGAAACTGGTGATCATGCTTAGGTCTTCAGCAATACTCCTCCAGCGCCTCAAGTTGCGCACCGGAATGACAAAATTCAGCGAACGCCGCCATCTCGCTGAGCGACGCACCAACACGTCGCCGGCAAAAACGTACGTCGCCACTTCAACCAAGTCTCGGCTCATGGTGGAGAGAGGAACCCCAATACCCCGTTCGATTTTATCTATTCGGAAAATAACATTTCTGGCCGGGGGATCACCGTTAAGGGTTATCGTATTCTCATCCTCTTTTGCCGGTTGGCTGGAGTTCTCTGTTCCGCACAAGATTGTCTTTTTCACCAGTTTGGGGAACGGCAACCCTCTCACAAACGTCATGGCCTTAATTTTGTCTGCCACTCTCCTAGAGCGATCTATCGCCTCTTTCAAGCTAGCCCCTTCTATATAGTGTTTTGATGGCAAAATATCCAACCTAGAAATAGCGGATTCGCAGGTGTAAGTGGTGTTTGAAAAGTACAGAGTCCTCTGTGCTAATGACTGGAAATACCTGCCTGGTCCAATGTCTAAATCGGCGTATTGGGTGAGACAGAACAAAACTAGCTGGTTAACGTAGTTCCGGTAGTACGCCCTAACGACAGGGCTATCGTCATCGTTTGGGGTAGCTCTGCGAAAGGCGGTATAAAGCCGGTCGACTGTTGGAGAGAGGTTATTCGATCCTGAAGCTATGATTTCTAAAACGGTCAAGGCTAGGGCATCGAGAGCGACATCAACAAAAGGCATGCAACATTCCTGTGGGTTAAAAGGTTCTCCGTTTTCTCTGCGTAAAATTGCCCGCAGGGTCTCCAGGTACAAGTGCTCCACGATTTGTGCCGATTTGAGGTTCTCTTTGGCAACAAAATTTCGTACATACAAACTGAGTTCAGCAGCGGCGATGTGCGGTGCTGTACTCCTTAATGCGTAAGATGAGACCAATGCAGGGGGCTGAAGAATTTTATATTCCCGATAATTTGCCGTATTACTCAAAGTTGTCATTATTCGAACCTCCAAGTATATTCTCCTGGTGGTACCTTTGTTTTACTCTTTCCCAGCACTGATCTGCATACCTGCTCATCAGCCAATACTGGAAACAAACATCCATGAGCTTCTTTTTGTAGTGTTCCGCCAATACTGATCGTATAGCTGGGTTATTATAAACCGCATAGCAGGCATGACATTGATGGGCATATTTTCTCTCCCACACGATCCCATGATCGCGTTCGGCCGCCCAAGCCAGGATGTGCTCAGGCCCCTGTGTGAAGAGCCAGCGTCTCAAGAAGTCATGTTTCATTACCTCGATGAGTTCTCGCATGGAATTCTGTTTTAGAGAACCTACCATCAATTCTGGGATGTATTTACACGTGATCCCGCAACATGCCCACAAGCTCTCGTCCGGGTTGACGGCGACGCCTCCGATGACGCTGGTACAACCGATGCGAAAATCCAAGTTCTCTGCGGTGAGCAACTGGCAATCTTCTTGATTCTGTGAAGCATCTCTGTTCACATCTACCCATGGAGACTCGAGAACGACGAGTAGTGCTCTTTTTTCCGGGTTTTTCAGGATAACCGACAGCTGCTCTTCGTTCAGGAGATTTTTCGGGGTGTATACACTTTTCTTATGAAGTTCGACCATCACCGCGCATGTCATCTCCAGTGCGACGGCAGCTATAATCCCGTTAAGCACGTTCTGGATCGGGACGAATTGTTGGTGAAAGTCTCCCGTACTAAAGTTGACCTCGCATAGTCCAGCCTGTTTGAGTCTACCTAGCTGTTCTAGAGCAATGTCTCCACTGGTAGCCCAGTATGCGTTAGAGACGACTCTGGTGAGCAATCCGGCCGAAGCTGCATACCGCACGGCTGTGACGAGGTCTTCACCTAAGAGAAAAGGCTCACCCCCGGAAAAAACAATCAGGCGCACTCTGATCTCCGCGGCTTCGTCGATGTATTGAAACATAGCACGGAGAGAAAGACTCTTCGAACCGCCGGGACCCGCCCCTACTCCACAGGTACGGCAGTTTGCTGTACAACGATTTGTAGTCATTAACGTGACTGTGTGAGGAAGACCTGACATTTTCACCTCTCTGTTCGTTGACGTTATCCATCGGGACCGGACCAACCCCCGACCCCACCGACCCGAACACCTACCCCACGAGGCCGTCCACCAACACTGAAATTCAACGGTATCCCTATACTCATTATTATTTTGGCGATGATGAACCCTGTGGCTTTGGCATCTGCTGTAACTACGTGGTCAACCTTGGCAGCGACATTCCAGAGAGCGGTCACATTAACTGCGGCCGCGGCATTAAACACTACAGCAACGGTGATAAGTATTGCAACTCCTATGAATAAGAAAGAGGCAACTTTTACCCCTCCGGCTTGCCTGTATTCTGCTCTAAGTTTCGGGGACAAATACTTTCGAATCGCGATATCGACTTCTTTCGCGACGGTATCGGCAATCTCTTTATTTACAGTGATAGTGTCCCCGTAACGCGCCCGGAGCTCCTCATTGTAGTTACGCGACCAATCGATAAACTTTTCGTTTTCCATCAGTCGGAAGACGACGCGGTTTATCAGACTAATATTAGGGTCCGATGGAACCTTAACTCTCATTTTTCGTAACGCCCTGGCAGGGTCATCCGCAAATAGTGTGCGCAATTTTTCATCTTTAGCGAGTCGCTCGAAGATACGATCGAGTTGGTTCAAGACCTTTTCCGGCAGGAGAAAAATGAGCTTGTCTTTATCTCGTTTTTTTGCCATTTTTACCTCCTAATCGGCATGTTAGATATGGGATGCAGGGTCTATCACCCATTCTTCGTTAGCACGACCAATCAGTTCGCGAAAGTTGTCGTAGACCACCTTTGTCATTTCTTCGACATCTGCGTTCAGTAAATTGGCCAAGAAAATGCCTGTCATGTATACATCGGGAGGTTGTGCCTGCCTCTGATTTACCTTGACGTATGGTCCGTCACTTTCGGTCAACAGGCGATTCTGGGGAATTGCTGGGATTAGGCTCACTCCCTGCTTCGACCTTGCCATCGCGGGGTTGATAGAAAAGTAGTAACCATAAGAGATGGCTCTTTGAAGCTCTCTCTTGGGGCCTACGAACCAGTGCAGAATTACATTGCCGGGAAATTTTGGCCCAATTGCACTAATAACATCCTCTGCAGCACGCCTTGAGTGAATGGAAAGGATCTTATTGCCGGCTGATGAACACCGCTCCAATATCTGATTGAAAACATATCTTTGAATCTTTCTGTCTGCGCTATCAGTTGTCGAGTAGTCCAGTCCTATCTCGCCTACGAACCTGGTGCGAGCCAGCAAACCCCACATGCGCGCCATTTCGAAATGATACCGGTATGCGTTTTGGGGGTGTAGACCGAGCGCCGGACGAAGATATTTTCTTCCTCTTAACAGGGATTCAACCTGACCAAATGTCGAAGGTAAGTTCGTTACGGCGATAGTGTAGATCCGGTTAATCTCCGCTTTAGCTGCCACGGCAGAAGGGTTATCGTATAAATCGATGTGGCAATGGGTATCGACTGAGCACATATTTGATATCTCCACGCCAAGCTAATAATGCCATCCTCCACGCTCTTTATAGTGGTATAATACTTTTCTTATTTAATCAAATTCAGCGAATGCATTATATTATTAGAGGATAAAAAAGTCAATTATATGCTAATTGTCATTTGGGATTAGGTTTGTTCCTTGATATATCAACAGTATATTTCGTAGGATTTCCAATTATGTGGGTCAGTCTGAAAGTAAATTCAAAGGTTCTGCGTATTTTATAAACCTCACTCACCATGTCAAATGACTTTTATTGGGTACATTGAGTTGCACATTCCCGAGGAATGTTAACCCTGATTACTTATTCGGGCCACACTTGGGCATTTCAGTCCATCGTGACCAACGCCCGATTCCATAGCTAACTATCAGGCTTTCCCCCTTTCGTTTTTTGTTTAATTATGTGCTCTACAATATCTAAACCCTTACCGATTAGCTCTACAACTGTATAACTCGATTTCTTTTGATTCTGCGGTTTGTCTACTAATGGTTTTTTAAAGAAACGTCGTAACAGAAATGCCAGCCACCCCGTAGCTACCGCAAATGCTATTGCTCCACCGTATAAGGTAACACCCATGACTATTACGATGTACCAATATATACCAGGGTCTCTATCACTTGGTAATGCTGCATCGATAGCAACATGAAAGCCGAATACGAGAAAACCAATTGTTGCTACGAGGTATAATGCCCCAATACGTTGAAGATGAAAAGACATGTCATTACTACCACCTTGAACGAATCCACCCGCTAGCATGATACTGGCTAAGATTGCGGTTACTATAGCCATTTCAATCGGCTGAGCACCGGTCTTCACAATCCTTAGAAAGATATAGAAGATTACTCCTATGAAGGCAGTCATAGCTAGGAAGTATGAAAATGACCAGACTAAATTGTCAATAATATTTGAGAGGCGTTTCTTCCTAGATGGAACATCATGGTTATCTCTATTAGTAGTTGGCATATCTCACCCCCGATTACTTTCAAACCTCCTTTGAGCCAATCCTAGTTGAGATGACAGTATATCACATTTAGCTTACCTATTTGGTCCACTCCATAACCAGGGTTTTTAGACTATTACATACCAGAATCTGAGAATCATGCCTAGACTATTCCATGTCTATGTCAGATCATTATATAAAACGTCATTTGGTTCAATGTTCATGGGCGCCATAGAAATATAGAAGCTCTTTCTCACCAAATTTATACGGCTGGACAGCCTCGAAGAAAGCTCTGTGTGCACGCAGAAAATCTTTGTACGCAAGCATAGTCTTGTCACATAATGTGTTCAACTCTTGAAACGTCATCTTGGGACTGCCCAAATGGTGAATGATTCCAATGCGGTAGTTGAGGAATTTGTTTGTTTTATTAATCAAAGTCTTTGCCAGAATATTGGCCTTCTCGGCATTTTCCGCTAGGTCGGTGCTTGCTGCTCTAAACGGTAGAATATTCTTTTCTATATCATTTACAATCTTCCTGGTATCAATTCGCATATCATAGAAATAAGAATCGGTACTTGGTATGAATTTTGGTTTTTCACCTGCTGCCAACTGTGACTTTAATATCACCTGTTCTATAAGGCGGGCAAGCTGAATAGTAAAGAAGTCGACTAATCCTGCGTATAAGGTTACCGCACCTATCCTCCGCACTATGTCATCGGAAGCTGCTGCGTCCTCTGCCATACGCATAACGTGTTCGAGCTTCTTCATTTGTTCATCTGTGGACAATAGCTTTCTAGGCACAACTGCTCCTCGACCCGGGTTCTCATTCTTCGCCCTAAAGGTTATTCTATTCTAGCCGTTCTTCGATGTCTATGAAAAGTGAAAGCTCAACTAATTAACTAAACAATAAGCCACAATGTTTAACTATCTTGTTAAGATGAAACCGAAGTTTTGACCAAGTACAGTTGGCTGAGTTCGTGATGAAGGCTAAAGAATGGATAGCTGAGGCTGAGGGGTTGTTAGCATCAAAGTAGATATGCGAGGCTCACATAACTGTGACTTAGTGTTCACTAAAGAAGTCTTTGTCATAGGCAGGAGTGAAATCAGGATAGCTTATCTTAAAGGCTTCAAGGGCTGCGATTAGCGACTGACATCGGTCGGCAGATGGGTTGCGAGCCAAGTCACGCCTGCGTATCCCGTTGTAAGTCACCCTCAGGTGGTTTTGCGGGGAGCCTCTTAGGTGACGGGATATGTGCTTTAGCTCTTCATCAACCTTAGCATTCATCTCTTCCCTTTTCACTTGGTACCTCCCTCAATATTCTCCTTTGGTTTGCGAATGCCCTCCCCAAATCCACTGCCTGGGCCATCTTCTAAACTTGACAACACTTACGACTCTTCCTCACTATAGACTGCGTCTGCGAGATCATTCTGCCAAATCGAAATTCGCTTGGCATAATACGGGTTTTCACGCTCAATCGCCTTTAAGCGATAGGTATAGCCGTTACTCAATTCTGGGACATGCCAAGATTCCTCGTTTCGGCATATCTCTTCCACACGATACTTACCCAGTGGGAGGCGAATTTTCTTGTATCCCTTAACAGGGCAAATACGAGCTACAGCTGCCACCTTAGTACCCACTGTTTGACCTAGCTGAAACACTGGTGGGGGCACTTATGCTCCCTCCTCTGCGGTTTATAACCCCTTACTTCCTCTCCAAATTGCTAGGCTGGGCATTTATACTCTTTCCAAAGCGTCTCCTACTATTTCCAATACTATTTTAACACTAGGTGCCTGTCATTGTAAGGGCATTTCCACGATAGTTCTGCGGATGGTGCTCCAACGTCAGGCCAATGTTTTTATCAATGATAAAATAACCGGTGGGTTGATTGGCTAACACTTCGTCAAATTGTTTCATAGATGACAGCTGATAGCGAAACTGGTTTCCATACCCTGCAAATGACACCTTGAACCTAGGTCAGGGTGTCACATCATTCCCAACGTGTGCTCCGGGCACGAAACCAGGCCCAACATCGTAGCCGGGGAAAGTCCGACTATCTCGCAGGATTGGCACTGTGACTGGATCAGTTCTTGGGATGATGGTCAAACCCAATAGGCATTGACTAGTGACTTGTCAAGGTAACGCAGCATCTTGACTGTATTGCCGATGAGGGATATTATGTCAGCGGAGGTCCTGTGAGTAGCGCAAGAGGACAACTTGGCAATCCATATTCGTCCGGTGGCGGCGGCGTGATCTTTGAGACGCGCGTCCAGACATCATTTGTGGTACTCATGGCTGCTGGCGGCTATGTCTCATGTTTCCCCAACTATCCTATCACCAAGATCAAACTCCAGGGGAGATACGCAGGCTACGATACAGATGACTTGATCGTATTCACTAAAGCATCGGATGACGGACGGGAAAGGAAGCTCCTTGGTCAGATAAAGCATAGGATTGAGATAAACAAGAGCAGCGATGTCTTCGGCGAGGTGATACAGGCGGCGTGGGACGATTTCGGCAAAGCCCACCTATTCACAAAGGGGCAAGACGTCATTGCACTGATAACCGGTCCGCTAAGCGCCACGGACACCTACGATGTGCGAATGATTCTTGACTGGGCTAGGCAGAGTGAGACTTCGGAGGAATTCCTCACAAAGGTGGAACTTGAGAATGTTAGCAGTCAGCAGAAGCGAACGAAGCTGCGTGCATTTCGACACCACCTAGAGAAGGCCAACGATGGCAATGATGTTTCCGATGATGATTTCCACCAGTTCCTCCAACATTTCCATCTGCTGGGTTACGACTTGGATTTGAATGCCGGGGTAACGCTCTCTTTGCTTCAAACGGTGATTGGATTGCACACGCGGGACAACCCTGCGGCAATGTGGTCACGCATTCTGGATGAAGTTCAGTCTGCGAATCAGAGCGCCGGCACACTAGCGAAGGAAACACTCCCCGAGGACATTCGGAACGCATTCAGGCGCGCAGACGAACGGACGATTCCTGAGGACATATCAAGCAAATTGGTGCCTCCAACCAAACCAGATTGGAGCCAGTACGAATACGCCTCCGAACTGATGATTGTGGGTCTCATTGGATCCTGGAATGAGCAATCTGACGCAGACACTGCAACTGCTGGCCAACTCGCTGGAGAGGATTACAGAAGCTGGATATTGAAGGTCCGAGAGGCTCTTCAACAGCCTGGCATGCCAATCACGCAAAGAAACGGTATATGGTCTGTCTCGGAACGAATGGAGCTATGGCAGACGCTGGGCCCGAGGGTCTTTGACGACCATCTGGACAGACTCAGGCAGACCGCAACAACTGTCCTCATGGAACGTGACCCGAAGTTTGAGCTCCCCCCGGAAGAAAGATATGCCGCCAGCGTTCACGGCAAAGTGTTGAGTCACTCACACCAATTGAGACAGGGTCTTGCCAGCAGTCTGGCGCTGGTCGGCAACTACCCGGAAACTCTGAATAACTGTTCGCGGGGTAGGCCCGAGGCCATAGCGACATTGGCGGTTCGGGATATCTTCGACGGTTCGGATTGGCAATTGTGGGCAAGCCTGGACAATCTACTTCCGCTACTGGCCGAAGCGGCGCCCTCCGAGTTCTTGGATGCCGTTGAAGCCGCTCTACAGCAGACTCTCTGCCCATTTGACGAGCTGTTTTCGCAAGAGGGACGCGGAATCATGGGTGGGAACTACATGACAGGTTTGCTGTGGGCTCTGGAAACGCTCGCTTGGGATGGAGAGCAGTTGGTACGTGTTTCTGTGATTCTTGGAGAACTTGCTACCCGCGATCCGGGCGGAAATTGGTCGAACCGGCCTTCAAACTCCCTCACAACCATCTTCCTTCCCTGGCTCCCGCAGACGATTGCGTCGATTGACAAGCGAAAGGCCGCAGTGGAGACACTGCAGAAACAAGTCCCGAATGCAGCGTGGCAGCTCTTGCTGAGCCTGTTGCCAAGCCTTCATCAGATGTCATCAGGTTCTGCCAAACCCGTGTGGCGCAGGACGATTCCAGAGGACTGGACGGAAGAGGTCACCACGAAAGAGTATTGGAACCAGGTACATGTGTATACTGAAATGGCAGTTGAGATGGCACGGCACGATGTTGGCAGGCTAGGTGAGGTAATCGACCACCTTGATGACTTGCCAGGGCCTGCGCTCGAGAGCTTACTTGAACACCTCTCTTCCGAAGAGATCACCGGTAAGCCTGAGGATGAGCGAATGGGGCTCTGGACTAGTCTGACTGACCTTACCGTAAAGCATAAGAAGTTCGCCGACGCCAAATGGGCACTCAGCGCTGACTTGGTCTCCAAGATAGACGACGTAGCAAGGGCTTTGGCTCCACTGGAAAAGCAGAACATTCACCGAAGGCTCTTTGGTGAGCGGGACATTGACCTATACGATAGGGAAGGGAGCTGGCAAGAGAAACGTGCGGAACTTGAGAAACGCCGAGTAATCGCGCTTAAGGAGATTCTTGACGCTGACGGGCGCGAAGCGGTAGTTCCTTTTGCCGAGTCAGTAGAGTCACCGTGGAATTTGGGGCTGACATTGGGCACCATTGATGATAATGAGATGGACACGGTTGTTCTCCCGACCCTTCTGGATGCGGAGAACAGGAATCTGACTCAACTGGCAAGGGGATTCATCAGCAGCAGGCACTACACTCAAGGATGGGCATGGTCCGACAACCTGGGCCTGGCTGATTGGGCACTCCCTCAGACGGGGCAATTCCTGGCCCACTTGCCTTTCACAAATGAGACCTGGAAACGGGCAAAGAAGCTACTCGGCAAGCGCGAGGAGGAGTACTGGACCAGGGCCGACGTTAACCCATTCCAGGTGGAGAATAGGATGCATGCAGCCGTGGACAAACTGATTCAGTACGGCAGACCCCACGCGGCAATTGACTGCCTCAACGCAGTTCTACACGAGAAGAAGCCGCTTGATCTGAAACGCGCCACCAGGGCCCTTCTCGCAGCTACTACTTCGAAGGAACCTGCCACCGCAATGACCACGTATCATGTTGCCGAGGTCATCAAGAGCCTACAGAACAATCCCAACGCCGACCGCGACGACCTCTGTACCATCGAATGGGCCTATCTGCCACTCCTAGATGGGCACCACGGCGCTTCGCCGATGTTACTGGAACAGCGTCTGGCCACCGATCCAGGCTTCTTCTGCGAGGCGATTCGCACTCTCTTCCGTTCAAAGAAGGAGGCCAAGACGAAGAGAACCTTCACTGAGAGGGAGAAAGATATCGCCGCAAACGTGTATCGGCTCCTTCGAGAGTGGCGCACACCACCGGGATTGCAGGCTGACGGTAGTTTCTCAGAAGAGAGTTTCAAGCAATGGCTCAAATCAGTCAAGGCGACCTGCGAAGAATCCGGACATATTGAGGTGGCTCTCTTACAGGTTGGAAGTGTACTCATTCATTGTCCGGCTGACCCTGACGGGCTTTGTATACACCGTGCCGCAGCCCAGGCTCTCAACGCAGGGGACGCGGAGAAGATGAGAAACGGCTACGGTACAGCGCTCTTCAATGCCCGCGGAGTACATACAGTTGATCCTAGCGGAGCACCGGAACTAGCGCTACGTGACAAGTACGCGAAGAAAGCCGAAGATGTGGAGAACGCCGGGTACCAGCGTTTGGCTGTGACACTTAGGCAATTGGCTGATTCCTATGCCCACGAAGCAAGGCGAATCGTTGAAGAACACAAGCAGGAAGAGGAGGAGGACTCACAGACAGGTTCGGACTGACCCTTTCTCATGGAACAACGGTGACCTACACCCAGACGGCACGCCACCCAAAGCGTTGGCGTTCCCAGCATGGCGATCGGCTGGATGGCCACAGGGGCGCCTTCCCACTGACCAAATCGGCGAGACCGATACAGTGGACCCAGGTCTCGAATGACGGTCGGACGGGCCTGTAATCCAACAAGAAGCCACATTGGTTAGTCCGCCTCCCTGTCAGAATCCTAGCGTATAAGTGCAATTATACGTCGGCGGGGTCAGTTTGTTTACATCACTTCTTGCCCTCACTCCTTGCGTTCCCTTCACCATGGTATTATTATGGCGCAAAGAAAGGCATTTGTAAGCGCTTTTATTCTTAATATTTAAGAGGCAGCATTTAACAAGGCCGTAGGTATGAGAATATTTGCATTTAGTGATTGGCGAGTGCAGCCCCTTGATACGCTCGTAGACCTGATAAATGACTATGAGCCTGACGCAGTCTTGTATGCAGGTGATGATTTGGACCGCTTCATACCCCAAGCCGATCATGTACTACTTAAAACATCCAACCATCTCATTAATCTTCCCTACCCTGATCTCAAGGTAAGGTCGAGGGAGGATGGCAAAGCTCTTACTCCAAAAGCAAAGAGATTACTTCCGAGGCTGGAGCTGGGGTTCAGCAGTGTCTTGGACAACTTGAAAGCGCCTGTTTACCTCGTAAACGGCAATGACGACTTCATCATACTGGTTAACGACCGCTATTATATGCGTTTGAAGGATGGGCAGTATACGACCGGCACAATGGATTACCGTATCGCAGAGGATGCCGACAAAAAGGTAATCTTAATAGACCCATGGCTGTTATTCGCATCCTACAGGCTCACAGGAGAGCATGAAGATTTACCCGTGGGGTCAGGAATTTATGCTTCTATCCAGCCGTCTTTCGGAGAGTTCAAAATATCAAAGGGCGGCGAAGAGATTAGCGTCACCGGGACAGAGTGCCAGTATGGACTCCGCGGTGAAATAGTCAAGACCCCCAAAAAGTATACCGACATATACCTATCGCACCTTCCCCCACTTGGCGCACTCGATCTTTCCAGAAGATTTGGCATCGACCATATCGGATCAAAAAAACTGCTCAGTGCCGTCAAGAGGTATGCTCCCAAGCTGGTAGTTTGTGGCCATAGTCATATGTGGGGAGGCCACATAGTGAATATCGGGGAAACGATGGTATTAAATATCAGTTCTCACGATAACCGTGGGGCTGCGGGCAACTATGCCCTAATAGATACTTCTGATTGGTCGATAGAGCTGAAAGCAACCGAACGAAATAGGGTATTTACTATACCTGGAATGAGAACTCTAAGAAGAAATTGTATGAATCTGAGAAATACAGAGAAATTACGAGGCCTCTACGGAGATAACACGACCGATCTTCTGGTCTCTCTGGATTACATTGAAACGAGGGGCATTAATGCGACTCTAGTACGGGAAAGAGTGAAGAGTCTAAGCCGAAAAAAACCAAGGATAAAGAGATCCATCACCTTTGATCCTCATAACCAAGCATATGTCGACGTAGAAACCGGATTAGCTCGAGGACAAGAACCTGGAGAACTCTGGCTAGTAGGTATCTGGTATGACGGGGAAATTGCGCAATTTATCTTTCCTGAGGAAAAGAGAGCTCTATTTAAATATATAAAGGATTCCCGTATTGATAGCCTTGCGTCTTGGACGATGTATGATGCGAATGCATTGCGACCTGTATTCAGTAAAGCAAGGATTCCGATGGCATTTATAGATGCCTGCCAAAGAACTAGGAACTGCGTGGTATGGCATACATATAGACTACATGATTTATATGATGCTTTGTTTGCGACTAGCTCATCCGAGAATTTAATCGATGGTTTTGCTGCGGGTCTGTACGCAGATCATGTAATCATCCCAAATGTTCAATGTCCTTACTGCCCATCACCAAAAGAAGTAGTAGAGCAAATAAAGGAGAGAAATAGAGCCGATATCCAGCAGATGGTTGATATCTGCGTTAAATTATGGGAGTACTGATATAAGCCCAAGTGCGCGCAACCGCTAGGTTATTGGTTCGAATTCAACTCGGTGAGCAGGCTTCAAATCGGTACCGGGTTTCCCGTCTTGTTGTTATTACATGTGACGGTGCGCAGATGATGAAGGTCTGCGTATAATCCATGTTATACGCATGTGACCGAACGGACGTTTGTCGCACGCTACACGATTCAATCGATTATGTAATTCCCCACAACTCCATCTTAGGATACCTCCGCTCCAGCCCGGGAATATATCTTCTGCCAATGTTATCAGCATTCCGGGCCGACCACTCGCTAAAAAGCGTTGGCGCTGTTGCCTCACCTTCAGAAACAAGAAGGTTAGACATCAAGCCATCGATTTCGTCTCCGGTTATGACCACGTCTCTGAGCACATAGCCAATCAATTTGGCCAAGAAGAGTGCTAACCCCGGTCTGACATGGACTATCCTAGCCCGGCTGTTTATCTGCCCGGCAATCATCCTGACAAGCTCGTCGAATGTGCAGGTTTCCGGGCCGACGGTATCAAGGACGATGTTGTCATCCTGGTGGCCCGCGTTGACAGCTACGTCTGCCACATCCTCCACAAAGACTGGTTGAATCCGGTAGTCTCCCAAGCCGGGGATGGCGAATACCGGAAACTTCCTCAGGAGCCAGGCGATGTTATTAATCAGAATACCCTCTGGCCCGAAGATTACAGTGGGTCTTATTATGGCGTAGGACAGCTTAGATTGGGTGATAGCCTTCTCCACGAGCACTTTCCCTCTGAAATAAGGAAAGGGTGAGCTTTCAGATGGGTTCGTGATGCTGATGTGCACGATTCGGCGGATGTCTGCTTCCTCAGCGGCTCTGATGAGTGTTTTGCTGTGCTCCACGGCTTTGTCAAATGAGACCTTGCCATGTGGATAGCGAACCCAGTAGGTGTTATACAGGATCTTTGCACCTCGAAGACTATCTGCCAGTTCTCCGGGTTTGTCAAAGTTGAACGGGAAAGCCTTCACCTGGTGACCGAATGGGTTTTCATGGTCAGGCCGACCAGTAAGAGTTCTGACCTCTTCCCCCATGGAAAGAAGCCGCTGTGCTATGTATTTGCCGGTGTAGCTGAAAGCTCCGGTTACCACGTTCAGTTCGCCGACTTCCACCATTAGTGTACCCCTTCAATCCTCGCGGGTTTAGCCTTATTAAACCTTATCCAGAAGGCATAGACGAGACAGATGATTCCCGCTAGGCCGATACAACCTCTGACGAGACCAAATATTGAGAGCACGGAAGCAGCTTCAACATTGGTCATTCCCCTGTCAACGGTCAGCCATATGCTAAGAGCCGTTGTCGGGATAGCAATAAGGGACTGCACCAGCATCAATGAAGCACCGGTAAGAAGAAATCGCTCGGCTCTGCCTCCCCCACGTCTTAACATTATCGCCGCCAGGACGACGGCTACTATCCATCCCACCAGGGAAGGAGCCGAGGAAATTACTCCACCGATGACTGCGTGAGTATACATTTCCATTTCTGATTAGCCCCTTGCTTTTAGGAATTGAGCTATGCCGCATCCAAGCACCGCCAGACCCAGGGGAGGCAAAGTGAGACAGAAAATCCAAAACCAACCAAAACCCCACAAGCCGGGGACAATGTTTGCCGTGACTATCTCCACCAAGATAAGCCCCCCCAAGACCATCTGTGCAATAGCTAACTTCATCATTCACCCAGTCAAGGCTCCTGCTTCCCATGCAGGTATTTCCTTTTCATTGCTTACCTCTTTCTTAAGCGGAGTGTAATCTTCTCCCTCGCCATGCAATGATAAGATGTAATAATCCGCTGGCGATAAAAATAATACAAAAAATATAGGCGGGCA
>SDBS01003524.1_pt1 | contig 15354 bp, 13 predicted proteins | sample 2277091 | NCBI WGS metagenome assembly SDBS01 (sample SAMN10404972, study PRJNA504765) | marine sediment metagenome | isolation source: marine sediment core GS10_PC15, 163 cmbsf | place: Arctic Ocean: Southern Knipovich Ridge | collected 2010 | reverse complement strand
AAAACAATTGATACTATTATTCCATTAAATCCCATAATACTAATTGCCTTTGCATCAAGATTATCACCTGTTTTCCATAAAGAAGTAAATTGTTTTTCAATAGTATCTAAAACTACTTTTAGTTTGAGAGAATTTTCTGATTTAGGTACATTTGATTTTTTATCCATAGATAAGAATCCTCCTTAAATATTTTTTTAATATTTTCTTATTTCGGAGGGGAAAATACATCTGGAGTATTTTTTCCTCCGAAATAATTAATACCCTCATATTAATTATTCCTTAATTCTCTTAAAACTTATGGATTGGTTAAATAAGCTTTTTTGTAACAATAAACTGCTTTTGATAAGTAATCTCCTCCACCACTACCGCCATCCATCCCTAAGTCTAAGAAATGTTGTTCTATATTACGTGCGGTTTCAGAACTCGACGTAGTTCGATATATCCAAATGCCTTCTTTTTCACTTACATTATGTTGATTGAAAAGTCGATCTCTGGGAACTTCAGCAATTCCTATATACCAAGAAGAAAAAGAACCTCCGCATTTACTAACATAATCTTCTATTTCTTTAATTATTTTTATTTCCTCTGCGTTCAATTTTTATCACCTCCTCTCTTTCCATTTTAATTTTAATATAGATCGTTTTGAATTAATTCTTATTAAATTAGTTATTTTGCTTCTGTAATATAAAAAGGCTTTGGATTATTTATACAAATCCAAAGCCTTAATGTTTTATTTTATAAAATATAAAAATGTTCTTTACATTTTTATTAAATTATACTAATATAATAAAACATTCAGGGTTCAGGATCTGTCGTTTGCTATAATTTATATCCTAACCTGTTTCTTTCCCGTCTTGTTTTCTGACAAAAACAAGACGGGATATTTTTTTTAATACATAAAAAAAAGAGGGAATACCTCCCCTCTTTTTTTTATGTATTATTTTTTCACACTATATACAACAGATTAAGCACAACTATATACTAAATATAGTATAATGGCTAAAAAATGATTTGTCAAATTATATTTAAATTAAATTTAAATAGGAACATCCTATTTTTTAAATAGCATTTCTTTCTATTAAGTATTGGTTAATCTCTTCTCTATCCATATTATAAGTTTCTTTTAAGCCTAATGCAATAGTTTTTAGGTACCTATTATTTGGTGGAATATCATTCAGCTTTTTTTTATTAGTGATTGTATAAATTGGGATACCATTATCTTCTCCTATACATATCTCGTGATTATACCAACATTGTCCTTCTTGTTCTTTAACTTCCTCATGCTGATCTTTTGTTATTTTCCACATTCTCCCCAAAGTCCAGAGATTTTTATCTTCTACTTTCTCACGAGTAATAAAAGCAACCCCACCTTCTTCCCAATTAGATGTTTTTTTTCCTTCCGGTAAAGCAAAATAAAGAAAATATGGAATTTTGATAGATCTATCTTCCGGCGGTAAAGCCTTATTTGTACAACCCTCATCAGGTTTGCATCCATATTTTGGTGTTCCGCCCAAAATGTAACACAAAAATCTTTGCTCATTTAAATTGGAACCGTAACCTACATACCAAACATACTCTTGGTTAGTGTTCATTTTCTTTTTCTCCTAGCGATTTCATCTTATAAGTATAATGGGGAGTTCAGATCTTAAAATATCACCTTTCCTTTTCCCAACCAATTTTATTAATTAAAATGGGACAACACATCCTATTTTTTCTATGGTTTAGCTTTCCATTTTACGCATCTACATTCTCCTTGGGAACGTGGCACTAATGAAAATACAAATGACTTAATTCGCCAATTTTTCCCCAAGGGTACGGATCCAAAGTAACATTAGAAAGCATCAAAAAAGCACAAGATATGTTAAACGACCAGCCGCGGAAAACTTTAGGGTTTTTAACTCCTCATGAGGTCTTCGGAAAACCGTCGCATTAGCAACTTGAATCTGCACTGTCCCTATTTTCTGTATAACATTTTATGGATAAAATAATTTTGTCCGATAGGGTTATTTGGGCTAACGAATAATGCTTTTATCGGCTATTTTGTGAGCGTACTAGTGACTATTAATAAGCGATGGGGTAAATAAGACTTTGACGAGAGTGCCAATAAGATTATACAGAGCTTGTTTTAAGCCCATTCAAAAATTTATTCAACTCTTCACTTATTATTTTTTTTCTTTCTTCTAAGAACTCCTCGTATTTCTCTAGTTTCCATAATTTTTCATCAGCTGGGATGAGATGATTTTTGAGTAATTTTTTAGAATACTCTGATAAATATGTTGGATCAGAATCGCTTAACTTTTTATTTGATTTATTTGTAAGAAAGGTTTTATTTGCTATGTCTTCTTTTTCATCTTTAAATTTCGTCTTCCTTAGAATTGAATTTGCAAAAATATGATGGAAATCTAGTCGATTTGATCTGCTAGCTGTCAAACTATCTATACCAAAACCTGAAACGAAATCCCGTGTTCTTAATGCCTTAAATAAACAAAAAAGAACAAATTTTAATTGACTTCCTTTTATTTCTTTTGGGGTTATATCAAAAATAGCTTTATCATTTTCTAAATTTTTAATTAATTCACCAACGGGGTTTTTAGATTCTAAGATAGTTTTTATATCTCTATTTAATATAGTTGTTGATTGACCACTAAATCTTTGGTTAATATATGATACGACAAACCAATAAGCTAAAAGATTTGTCTTATTTTTTACTGACAGCTCTTTTTTGCTGAACAACAAAACAATGGGTACTAAAGTGTTTTCGGCTTCTAAAAAAACATTACTACTCAAATTTAAAGTAGTTTTTAAAAAATCTATTGTTTTTTCTATGCCATTTTTAGTTATTTTCCAATCTTCTTTTATAGTTTCTGCTTCAAACGATCTTATTAATTTCTTGGTAAGACTTTGGTCTAATGACACTGATGATAAACATCTAACAAAAAAATCTAAATCGAAATAAAAGCCCGTTGGTTTAAGTGATTCTTTAAAATATTTAAATTCCTCCCTTGAATTATCCCATAGCAAGGAGATATAAGCTAATGCCAGATCAACGGAAGGTAATTGTTTGCCACCCGTGTTTAGTCGGATAAACAATTCTTGAGCATCTTTTAATGATATCGATTTTTTGGGCTTTTGGATAGTTATAAAATAATCTCCTATTTTCTTTATTTCGCCTATGAAGTCATCTACATCGTAATTCAATCTATCTATATTCAATTTTTTTTTGATTTCTGAATGTTTTAGTTGAATTATGTCCCCTAGTAAGATTGTATTCTCTGGCAATCCGTTTTCTTCAATAAACACGAATTTTTTTAATAAAAAGTCATAACACATTTTTCTCTTTTTTCCTCTAAAAATAAAGAATTCATTATTTAATATACGCAGTAGAGTAGTTATTCTTTGCTGGCCATCAATTATGTATTCTTGTATGTATTGTGGTTTCCCCTCTGATAGTATTTGTAGCTTTCGTTTTTTAATTACATCCTCATCATTAGGGTCTGGAACCCAAAGGATTATACTGCCTATCGGCCATTCATTAAAAACGGATTCTATAAATTCTATTATTTTTTTTTCTTCATTCCATACAAATTCCCGCTGAAATGGTGGAAGGACCCATTCCTCTCTAGAAATTTTCTCTTTTATTTCAAGTAGTTTCATAATATCCTCCAATTAGTTTTTCTTATTGAATCTTTTTATTTCAAAGACAATCAATCCAAATTCACACAACGTCCTAAGCGTATCTGGAGTTTCCCAAAGGGAAATATGGGCGTAGTGCTGAAGGCACGAAGTCAGATACGCTCTATTATCTACCATGGCAAATTGCTTTCAAACCACACAATCACGTATTCTAGCGTTGGAATCAATTAATTATTGTCTCACCACTTTCACGAATTATCTTTCCGTTCACTATTCCAAATATCTCAAGATACCCACCATTATTTATTATATTTCCATTTACTATACCGTGAAGGTAAACGGTGGAATTTTTTTCTAAAATTAGATCTCCAATAATCATCCCGTGCAACTGTAATACGCTATTTCGAGAAATTGTAAAAGAGCTTTGGGGTCAGGTCTTGAAATGACACATTTTTTTAACAACAAGCAAGTATTGATAGAAAATGTGTCATTTCAAGACCTGACCCTCTTTTTTTTTAAAGTTACCGAATTATTGATTTGGCACACCTTCCCTATTTATCTAATTTAAAAGTAAAATATTAATTGTCTAAGAAAAATTGCATTAAAAAAGGCATTTCTACTAGAGCCCTTCAATCTCTTTTAGACCATGATAGATTAGCTACTACTGAAATTTATCTTAATTTATCCCAGAAGACGCTATTAGATAATTTCTAGATAAGTGGTAATTTTATATTGTATATATGCAAACTACTCTAAAGTAACATCTATTTAAACTGGCGTTTAAGGTCGTCTGACAATTTCTCGAACTCTTTTTTAGCTCTGTTCCAAGCATCATCTTCAATTTTATTAATACCCTTACAATGAGGACATTTTATTTCTGCCTTTTTTTTGAGAGAACCTAGACGAACCTTGAACTGCTTATGACAGATTTGACATGGAAAGTTCCATTGCCAATTATTGAATCGAGAAGACATAATTATCACCTCTCTAACAATAAGATATTTTAACGTTTCTTTGGACTGTCTCGAATCGGGCACCAGGGTTTTCAAGTTACTACAATTAGTACATCTATTATCTAAATACGATAAGAAATATTTAAATTCTTTTTAGCATAAAATTATCTAAAAAGTTAAATTATTAATAATAAAGTTATCTTTGGGATATCAAAATATAATTTCATTTAAATAGACACATCCAATAGTTAAGAAACTCCTCAGATCCTATAGGTTTTCCGCTAGAAATTACCAAATTATTGACCTGGCACACCTTCCCTGTTTATCTAATTTAAAAGTAAAATATTAATTATCAAAGAAAATGGGATGTGTCCCTATTTATTTCAAAACTATCATATTTTTATTTCAAAAAGATGATAGTTAGAATCTATAATATAGAGGGGCAGCAAGTACTTCACGTTTGACATACCATAATTTCTTAAAATATAATAAAAGCGTGACAAAGGATCATCCGCTGTTATATGTAGTCCCGACCTTATCATTTTAAAAATCTCTATACTCGACTTGATTATGAAAACATTCACTTTTATATTTTGTTAACTTATGAAGCCATTATCTTATTAGATATTTTAGATATTGAGAACCCTCATTTTAAATGTGGTCGGCCCAACAAAACGATTTTCGAACTTTTTGCATGAGTGATGAAACTGAAAAGATTTGCCATAAGTTAGAAGAAGTAATTAGTACTTGATATTATTATTGATTATTAAGCCCCTTACAAAACGTTAGAAAAAGTTACCGAATTATTGAGCATGAACAACCATCCCTATGACACTAGATACATTCTGTTAGGCGTAGTGCCCCCATATCAAACTACATTTCCGGTTGAAGAGGCTTCCGATAAGCTGCTCTAAGTAAGCGAAATATCCGGTATCGCGAAGTCGGGTGTAGGTTTTCAGTACGCACAGTTAGCATTTCATCAGTGAATAAACCTTTGACCTTGCATTGACCATTGAATAGGAGGTTCTTAAGTGTATTTTGAGATACTATAAAGAAATCCCCCTCTCGATCGCGGTTTCCCATACCACAATTGATAAGTCTGTTATGACAAGAGACAAAATTTTGCATGTTAACATTAAGTTGATAAATACCTAATAATGTAAAATTAAATATTTCTTCTTCAACAAAAACACTCCATAGACGCATATTATCAACAATCTTTTTGGCTTCTTGCCAACGATCTTCTAAGGTTGCAGGGTTTTCATCTTGCAAAGCAAGCACTTCCTCACAGAAAGTGCGACGAAACAAAGATTGCATTGGGTAAGAAGACAGCAAATCCGATTCTAATATTTGTTCCTCTCCTGAGAAGCTCCAGAGACCACCGTGATAAGCCGCTTTTGGATTTCTCCTCATGCATAGTATATCGCCATCGGAAAATCTAACAATGTAGTGAAGGCACAAACTATGAGGCACACTGTTTAAACTTGGAATTAGATTGCCAAATTCTAATCTTAGGTTAGGATTTTTTTTGAGTGTATCCTTGAAAGACATTATTGTGAAAAAGTTAGTTCGTTGCAAATCGAGAGTCAGTACAGGACCGTCTTGCGTCACAAATGATGTATCTGAAAGTGAGAACTTTATACCATTAGGAGGATCAGACTCCTTGTATCCTCCTGTTTTATCGAGCAATTTTTCTGCATCGAATTGTTTTTGTAAATCATTTATCTGCACCTCTGCAGGATCCCATCCTAATTCATCAATTTTTGCTCGCGTGTTTAAATTCGGGTGAGGAATTACCTCAATTACTTGACCAACTACCAAAAAATGTTCATTTGCCCGAGAGACATGAGCAGCTGCATATCTATCAGGTTGACGTAAGACATTTTCCCATTCGCTAAGCTTGCTAGGTTGGTCTGCTTTTAATCTATCTATGACAAATATAATTAAAAGTACTGTGCTTAGACTTGCAAATGTGATCAGTGAATATAAAGGGTAAATATTAGTTAGTGCTCCCAGAGCAAATCCAAATATCCATATAAGCAGAGTATTAATTCCAACACGAGCAAGTTGTTTCCATCCAACTCGGATGAGATTCATAGTTTTCTTGCTAATGAAATTCATTCTAATCACTCCAATCAAGAGATATAATAGGTCATTTCGCCTAACTGCTATTGACCACTACTGCATTTATCCTAACAAAATAGCACAATATCCCCAGCAAGGAATATTACTTTTCCTGCAACAAAGTTATTTTATATATAATATAATGTGTCAGGGGACGGTTCTTTGACACACTTTATTATCTATTTTTTAAACACACTGTTTTCTTTATACTACAAGTCTACTTAAAAATCCTTCTTTTCCTGAAAAACAATTTATAAAAATAAAAAAGCCCTTCAGCAAAGGCCAAAGGGCTTGAAATTGTCTGGCTCCCCGAGTGGCTGTCTCAGAGCGTGTTATTGTGGGCTAGAATAAAACTACAAATCATAAGAAGTAGATCTGGACATATTAATATAATAACTGATAAGCTTAATTTATTTTCCCTTAGATAAATTTATTTGTAAAATCATAAGTTAATTCAATTAACTTGAATAAATTTAATTCTAACCAATTTAACCTACAAACAGTTGTCTGTGTATCAATTGCAATTTCCTTAAACCATAGATCACTTCGTTCTTTCACTACCCTTCCTGTCCCCAACATAATTTTTCTACCTGGTGTTCCTCTATGCATTAGTACATTTCTAACCTCAATCCAATCTTTATATTCTTGAGAATTAGTCAGTTTTTCTAGCTCCTTAGTTATATTTTCTGTAGAATGAAATTTCTCTAATTTCGAAACTGTATTTTTTAAAATAATATTTTTTAAATCTTCTTTTGTAATTACTTCAAAATCAATTGAATTATTTATTGAACAAATCATGTAAATCATATATCCATGTGTTTCAATAGCAGATAATCCATTAGTAAAAAAATTAAATAATTCCCGCTCTTGTTCATATCTCAAAAAGTGACTAGGTGAAATTCTATCTTTTTTAATAATTTTTATATAATTATCACTATGTTTAATACATGCCAAATAACGATATACTAATGATTTACACCCTCTCGTAAATTGTTGGTACTGTAATTTAAAATTATCCTTATATCGAAGTACTTTAATGTATATTTTTTCGTACTTATCTTTAGGAAAGTTTTGAGGTAAATCATCTAAAATTGGAAATATTTTACTCAAAGGAAATCATCTCCTTTGCTTTCTTTATAATAACTAATATAAATACGCTCTTTTTAGATTCTTTAAAAAAATTCTATAATGTTAACTTAATAAAATAAACCATATATTAACATAAATTGGTATTATGACAAATGGCCTTATTTTATTTTTTGGGTGATAATTTCTTATTATTAAATTCTGGTAGCATGCTAAACTTTTTTACATATTCTGCAAAACAAATGTATTCATATTCTGCAACTTTGCCCATAATAAGTAAATCTTTTTCTTTATTTGAACTCACATCACATTTAAAAGGATGTATAGCAACATATAAATACTTTATTATTTTTTCATAATCTTTATATTTATATCTTACTCTTTTAGCACCACCATGACCTTCTTTACCAAAAATTGTTTTATCAAACTGCCTTAATCTGTTTTTTATACCCTTTTTTGAATTAGTCATGCCTATATATATTATTTCTCTAATCCAACAAAAACTGTTATTACTTATATCATGTTCATTATAAGAGATAGCGTAAATCCCAGGATACTGAAGATCATTTAATTTATTTCTATCTGACCATTTAATCCAATTAGAAAATTTCATATAAATAATCCCTGCCATTTAATGAAAAATCTTAAATGGTATATATTAATTATAATGTTCTTAAAGCATATTAAAATAAATGCTATTAAATAGACTTATCTATATTTATCAAAGTATTTTAAATTACTAATATAATCAGTATAATTTTCATAATAATTTATCTCAGGTACAATTTTACTAGCTTCAAAAATATCTAAAAATGGATCTAAAAAAGTTTTGTTTCTTTGTAATTTTTTATTTTTTATTTTTTTAAAACAATCTGGATTTATTATCGTTACTTTTTTTAATTTATCGCTTTTTTGTCTAAATAACCACTTATTATAAAAATCGGTTGGTGGAAGTCGATATCCCCAAATAACCAATTCATCAGCTGATCTAAGTTCTTCTAATGCAATATTCCATAATTTTTTTATGAAGGGAAATCTACTATAACTTTTATTTAAAATTGGCGGGATTATTAGATGTTCCATTATTGAACTACATTCACTACATTTATATTCATTAATTAAATGTTCCTCACCAATAAAATTTTTTACAGGGAATACTTTCGAATATGATCCGCAATCTTCATTCGGACAATATAACCAATCTATCGATCCATGAAGTTTAAGGTAGTAACCTTTTGATTGATATTTTTCATAAGGTGCATTTGTTCTATCCCAAGAGAGATCCCTATAAGCTGATAAATCAATTAACATTCTTAGATATTGCTTTTTTTTGATCCTTTCCCTTTCATTACCTGATAGATTTTTTATTTCAAGTTTACTTGTTAGTTCTTCTCGGTCAAAAATATTATCTAACAGCAGATCCCAATTATACGTAATGATCGTATCAGTATCCTCTAATTTATCAAAGAAAAGAAAATAATCACTGTTTTTTTTATAATAAGCTGACTTGAGAGTAAGTTTAATAAATGTAATAAAAATTATTTCAATAATTCTGTCTCTAACAATTTGCAATTTATTACTTCTAGTCTTTTCAATATCAATTTCAAGATTAGTTAAAATATCCTCGATGTTTAGCTTATGCCTAGTATCAAAGATATTTTTATTAAAGTTTTTTCTAATATATTCTTCTACACATTCATAATTTGGGTTAAGTGTATTAAAGTCGTAAAAAAGAGGAGTAACAACTTCTTTTTTTGCAACTTTAAAAATATCGTTAACTAACGGAAATTCTTTGTTTGAATGACTATATGAAGCACCAGCACCCAATATAAATATAGTTTTACTCATATTATTCTCCTAATTTAATATTTTTATTAATATAATATCTAGTTTCCCTTAAGGCAATTCTTCAGCAAGCTTCTTAATCTGAGAATCTTTGTGATTGAGCAGTTTTTCTTTATTATAAGTAATAAAATCAGGATGAGTAGATATACGATAGTGTCTTGAACCATCATTTTCGATAAATTTCTTTCCGTTCTTATCTATAAGACTACCTTTTAAAACGGTTCTTAGATTACTATAAATTTGATGCTTATCAGGATTATTAATAATCCGCTCATTATGTAGATCATATATATTAACCCAGCCGTCCTCTCCTTTCTTCAATTCTACTGCTAGACGTAATAAAAGTAAAAAAAGAGAATCTCCTATGTTTATTTTGTTTCTATTAATAATAATTTCATTACTTCTATAAAATGAACTAGTTCCTGGAATATGAATTTGATCATAACACTTATATTCGTATTTTTTATATTCACTGAGTTGTTTCGAAGTAATATTATTATTTTTACTTCCTTCAATTTTTTTCTCGTTTGATAGTACGGAATACATGCGGCAATCAGTGTAATGTTTAGATCTAAGACCTGACCAATTCCATGCCCAACTATCTTGTTTGATATTTTGTTTTTTTAGATTGTTGTATCGAATAGCACGGTCTGTTTCATCTCCACTATCGGAAATAAATGAAACAAAATAGCCATATATATAAAAAGTAGCCTCTGGACAAAAGTTAGTTACACTCTCAATTTGTCTTTTATCGCCATAGTATATAGTAGGCTCTTCTTCTAATAAAGAAAGATCCAATTCACTATTTTTCCAATACTTTATTATTTTTTCTTCTTCATTTTTGTCAAGCTCATCAGCATTAGTTCTCCGAAGAAGGGCTCTACTTCGAAAATAAATTGGGCATTTATATACACTTGCATAAGGACATCTTGGTAAAACTTTATTTTTAGCGGAAATTTTTTTATACCATTCTAGATCCGGATTTTCATAATAATCCATAATTCGTTAATCCCTTTAAAATTTATAGAAATCTTGCCAAAACAAATAAATTCTTACTCTTATACTATTATTTAAAATTATTTTTTAAAAATACGCTCAAATAATTTATCTGCTAATTCCTTATCTATTTCTTTTAATATTTTATATTCATTAATAGCTAAATCATTGTTTTTTTCAACTACATAACATAGACCTAATAAAAAATGTGCCCTAGCATTCTTTTTATCAATTTTAATGGCCTTTTTAAAAAGATTCTTTGCACTTGAATAATCTTGTAGCTGAATATTACAATTACCCCATAATATATATGCTTCGGAACAATCTGGATCCAATTTTATAGTATCTAGCATAATATTAATTGCTTCACGATAACTTTTTCTGCCAATTAAAGCCTTTCCTAGCTTTAAATGAAATTCTATATTTTCTGGCTCAATCTTTATTGCTTTTTCACAGATCTCTACTGCCGGGGTATATCGATCTAACAATAGATAAATTTCGCTCATTAGACTATAAGCTTCTATATGATCGGGCTTAATCCTGATAGTTTGATTTAGAGACTCTATCGATTTCACATATTCCTCAATAAAGTAGTAAGAAAGTCCTAGTATAAAATATAATCCATAATTCTCTGGATCTAATTTTAATATATTTTTAAAGCAATCAATTGCTTCCAAATAATTATCAATATTCGAATAGCAATTTGCAAGACGATATAACACGTCTATATCATTAGGATTATTGTTCAAATACTTTCTATATGCCTTAATTGCTTCAGAATAATTTTCTAATAAATTATAACAATTACCCAAAATACTATAACATTTTATATAATCCTTATCTATTTCAATTGCTCTTCTAAGATATCCAATAGATTCCTCATAAATTTTTAAATTAAAATAACAAAGACCGAGATTATAATATGCAGATTCATCATCAGGTACTAAATCTATAACCTTCTTAAAATATTCAACTGCTTCTTCATATAATCCTAATTCAAATTTACAATATCCTATTTGGAAATAGGAATATGACTCGTTTTGTTCTTCTTGAATAGCTTTTTCAAAAGCTTGGATAGCTTCCTCATATTTTCCTTGATCTATATAATCATCTCCTATGCCAGAATAAAAAGGAGTAAATTTTATTTTTTCTTCATTGTTTTGACTTGAAGAAGATAAAACATTTATTTGAAAAATTAGTATTAGGACTAAAAATATTAATATATATGTATTAAAATTCTTTCTCATTTTTACCACCCTTATCGAATAAAATAATATCTCTACTCCAAAATAATATACTTAAATTAGCAAGATTATAATATATTAACTTAAAGAAAGACAGAATAAAAAAATAAGGATATTACTTTTTTACTCTGTCTTTCTACATGAAAGATTATTCCTAAAGCATTAGGAAATAATTTTTTTTAGCAAACTCTGTACGGGTTTTCCTAAAAAATAGGAATTGCCCCATCTGTGCTTTTTATTGTAAAGCTGACCAGAGTTCTGTCCAGTAACAATCCATTTGCCTAAAAGTTTGGATACTTATCGTATCTTGCCTCTTCGGCTCCTTATCTTTCTTGTTTTGATAAAAGAAAAGGCCTCTCCTGTTACCTTCATACAGAATACAATATTTAATTTTAGGTTAAGTAATTATAGAAGATTAATGTTTGGATGGTTAGTATAGTTAGGATGTATTACTTAGTGGGTCTCTTGGGATAGATAAAGAATGCTAATCTTGAGATTGATCTTAGACAATATAGTTACTTATTTTAGTATAATTGTATTATGATTATTCTGCTTTGATGTAAAATAGTCTTATTAATTTTTTTAATGCACTGTTTATTATATACTACAAGTCTATTTAAAAATCCTTCTTTTTAGAATAAAAAATAAAAAACCCTTCGGTAAAATGCCAAAGGGCTGGAAATAGCAAGTTCCCCAAATTATATTCTAAAAGCGTGCTTGTGTGGAATAAGATTCAGATTAGCATGGATAAAATGAAATACAGAAAATTAAGAATATCTTCTGAAATTATTATATGTATTAATTTTAAGTCGTGTTAACAGTTTCGCTTAAAAAACTCATGCAAAGGGTTACTCTGGTTATATGCGCTTATTCTTGCGTAGAGTAATTATTTTGACTATCCTGATTGATTCAGATTGTTCTATTCTTATACTTTTTTTGATTATAGTTCCTCAGGAATATTTTTTTCTTGTTTATATGTCAAATGCGAAAATCTGACTTCTGACTACGTTGTTGGGCGATTTTCTCATTTTTTTCTTTTACTCTTTTGTTGCTGAGTTAAAGCGAACCAATTTTTCCCAGTTAATTTCGCCATTGTTATTGCAATATACCATAGTAAACTCTTTTGTGAATTTATTTATCATTTGTGAATATGATTTTATAAAGTCGTCGTTTTTTTCTTTCGCTTTATGACCAAGCGGCTCAATAATTTCAATGTAAAGATTAGACTCCCCTGAAATAAACTCCCAAAATTTTTGTCCACAATACTTGAAATAATCTCCTTTGTCTGGTTTATTGTCTCTACCGTAACAGCAACCGTTTACAGCAACTATCCTCAATTGTGAATTACTAGTTCTCAATGTCTTTTTGGCAGTTTTAAAATCTGCTACCATTTTAGAAATTTGTGAACTGTTACCCCAATTTGGTCCCGATTTGATTGTCACTATATTTCTTGTCCCGTTGCTGTCAAATTCAAGGTCAATGCCTGTAATGCCTGATTTCCATCCACCATAAACTTTATCGTTAATGAAAATAGCAAATCCTTCCAACCAATCGCCAAAAATAGTTTCTTCGTTTGAGGATATGTGTGCATTCACTAAACCCTTTACAATCTGTTCAGCTGTCAAGACATATTTCGCTTTGAACAGATACGGATTTTTCCGTTTGAGAACCCCGGATAACTTTAATTTATCAAGACTTTTAATGCGCTTTTGGTGAAATGTGCCAATGTTTTGTTCAACATATTGAAGTACGTCATTTAGATTTAGTCTTTTCATAAGTCGCCCTTTTCTCAAATAATTATAATTCAACTGGTTTCAATTGTTTTTTTACCATTTCGCAATACTCTAGAACGAGATCGATGCCAATAGAATTCCGTTTCATTCGGTTTGCAACAATTAAAGTTGTTCCTGAACCCATAAATGGATCAAGAACAGTGTCATACTCTTTTGTAAAAAGCTTGATAAACCATTCAGGCAATTCTTCTGGAAAGGCTGCACTATGGTTCTTGTTATTGCATTCGGTTGCTAAGTGTAAAACATTTGTTGGGTAGGCTTTATCCCTTTTAAGCCAGTTTGAAATATTTTTACCAAATCCACTTCCTACTTTTGAGTTGTCGCGGGTTTTATCGGTTTCAGAAAGGTTCTTTAGTCTTGAATTTGCCCAGTCTCCCATCGGAACCATCACCTCTTCCTGATACATATTGAATTTGTGGTTTTTATTAAATTGTAGAAGTCTTTCCCAAGCATCACGAAAGCGGTTAGGCCATTTTCCAGGGTAGCAATTTTTCTTATGCCAAATAAACTCTTCTGTCCATAACCATCCTTGTTTACGCATTTCCATAATAAGTTCCATTACATACGTGCTGCGCTCACCATTTACAACCTTCTCCTTAATATTGAGAATAAAAGTACCTGTCGGTTTGAGTACACGTAAAAGTTGCTCCGAAATAGGTAGAAACCATTCCACATATTTGTTGTGATGAATACCGCCATATGTATTTTTTCGCTGATCCGCGTAAGGAGGTGATGTTACAATAAGATCAACTGAATTATCTTTAATCAGTTTTAACTGTTCTTTGCTGTCTCCAAAATATATGTCTGTTTTCAGTTCCATAAACTATATTTACCTTTTCAATAAATCTAAATGGATCCGGTCTTGCAATATTCTATTTTGACTTCCCCCCCGATTCTCTTTATCACTTTGGTAACATTAGAATAATGGATTCTAATAATTCCTGCTATTACTTTTCAAGCCTCAGAAATTGTAATAAAAACAAAGCAAATTGTGCAATGATACAATGAAGAGAATACTGTATTTTTACTGTTATTTTAATTATTTTAGCATATTTAAAGGGAAATACCAAGTTACCTAGCAATGTATATCATCACCAGTTTTTTATTATAAAATATTAGAAAAATCTACCTGCTTTTGTTTATAAACAGACCTCATCCTCAATCTTATTAATCTCGTCCTGATTGATACCAATATATCTTTTAGTTATAAAACAGGGGACGGTTCTTTGTTTTAAGCTATAAAGATCTTATTGACCGTAAACCCTGTTAATCCGGATAAATGCCTTAATGAACTGCCATCGAGTTCTTTTAAATATTTAAAAATCCCAGTTTGTATTTGTGAGCACACACAAGTCTATCAAGAATATCAATAAATTTTCAATAATCATCATCTAAAAATATTTTTTTCTGGTGTATACCACTTATATTCTTCTTTATTTTACTATTACTTATCCTTCTTGTTTCCCCCGGCATAAAAATCATCCCGGTAAAAGTTTATCTTTCTAACGGTAATAGGGGGTCGTCAAACAAAGAACCGTCCCCTGTTTTAACTGTTTTAATTGATCTTCTTCACCATGACTGGGTGATCAATACCCTCAACTTTCATCCAGTATATTCCACCATCATTCCAGATAAGCACCCCTGGGTAGAACCAGTACCAATACCAGATATAATACTCAG
>SDBS01003523.1_pt1 | contig 15356 bp, 11 predicted proteins | sample 2277091 | NCBI WGS metagenome assembly SDBS01 (sample SAMN10404972, study PRJNA504765) | marine sediment metagenome | isolation source: marine sediment core GS10_PC15, 163 cmbsf | place: Arctic Ocean: Southern Knipovich Ridge | collected 2010 | reverse complement strand
GGCACCAACAATCCCGGCCCAACGGCCAAAAGCCACAAGACGAACCTGCTTTTTATCTGTAAGGTATTCATAATCTACCAGTCGATTTTTATTTTTGATAATTTCCTGGAGCAGTTCACGGTTATAGGGTTGCTTCTTGGCGGTATGTGAAAAGAAAAGGTAAGTTTTCTCAGGTATCAGTTCAGGAATATGCACCTCCTTCACTCCAATCAGGATGTCACAATCTGAGACATCCTCCATGGGAGTAAACCCGGCTTTTTGATATTCCTCATCGCGAAAGGCCCTGAGATCACTTTTTTGAATTTTCAATTCCACATCCGGGAACCTGGAGGCAAGCTCTTTGGCCAGCTCCGGAGTAACAGCTACCCGCCGATCGGGTGGGGTTTTGGTTTCTTTTAAAATTCCAACTTTCAATTTCATCATATCCACTTTTTTTCCCAAAATTAAGAAAAACAAACAGCTTTCAACTATTCAACTCATCATACTACTATACTACCTACTTCTTCTCTTAAATTCTCCCCCTTTTTCAAGGATAAGCACCCAGGTTTAGGAAAAGAAGAGGGTAAATTCTCCCCCTTTTTTCAAGGATAAGCACCCAAGTCTAGGAAAAGAAGAGGGTAAATTCTCCCCCTTTTTTCAAGGGGGAGTACCCGAACAAAGTGAGGGGGAGGGGGTTTTTTGGCATAAATTTTGTACTTTTGCTCCTGCATGGGGCTGTTCTGGCTTTGACAGCAAGATGAGGTGTTATGCAAGCATGCAGAGCGTTGTGGTAAGGCTCTTAAAAACTGCTGCACACTTATAATTGGCGAAAACAATTTTGCTCTCGCTGCCTAACCGAAGTTTAGTAGGTTAAAGCTTTATCCCGGTTGTAGCAATTGGGACGAGACGTTCCGCGGACGGTTCCACTCTGATCCAATCCGGTTACGGGGCGCAGTGAATTCGGAGTTAGCCGGCAGGAGGCCCTGGTTTGCCGGTGAAATTAAAGGGCTAAGGGCAGATCTGCTTGTTACGCAGCTGGTTTGCTTCGAAAATCAAGCGCAACTAAGCATGTAGAAAGCATATGGTCTCCTTGTTTGGACCCGGGTTCGACCCCCGGCAGCTCCACTTTTGAAGTGTGCAAAATCTTGCAAAATCCTGTAAAACATAACATTACAGGATTTTTTTATTTCCTGAACTGTGCAAAAAATGACACCTATTTGCAAACCATTTGGGTCTAAATCGGTGTCTATTGGAGTCCAGCGAAATCTCCACCTATCTAATTCTTTTGCATCGAAATGACGTCTTTTGCAATATGCTGGTAATAAGCATATTAGTAATTTTGTAATGATGTTCAATTTAAAATTTAAAGATTATGAAACGTACAACATTTTCAATCTTGTTTTACTTAAAGAAATCAAAGCTAAACAGGAAAGACGAAGCTCCTATCTACATGAGAATTACCATTAATGGTGAAAGGTCAGAAACTTCAATTAAGAGGAGTATAAAATCGGAGAGATGGAATCAGGCAAAGGGAGCAGCGAAACCATTGAGTAATATTGAGAGAGACTTAAATCAATACCTGAAGCATATTACGCATCAGGTTTATCTCAAGCAGCAAGAAATGGAAGAAAAAAATAAGATAATAAGTGCAAGAACTCTTATGAATAATTACCTCAACAAAGATGATGATAGCAGAACTATCTTGCAGGTTTATGAAGAACACAATCAGAAATTGAAATTGTTGATTGGGAAGGGAGTAGCATTTAATACTTATAAGAGGCATAAAACATCAAAACGTCATTTGGGAAAATTCCTAAAGGAAAAGTACAAAATGAGAGATTACTATTTAACTGACATTGATCCAGAATTTGTTGAAAAGTATGAAACCTATTTTCGGATTGACCGAGGTTGCAATAATAATACAACAGTAAAGTATGTCCGGAATTTTGCAAAGATTATTCGTATTGCCCAGAATAAGGAATGGATTTCATCTAATCCACTCCGAAATCTGCAATTGAAGATTGAGGAAGTTGATAAACCATTTCTTAATGATGTAGAACTTAATGCAGTTGTAAATAAAAAAATGCAGATAGAAAGAATTGCTCAAGTAAGGGATGTATTTGTATTTTGCTGTTATACGGGATTAGCTTTTGTAGATGTTCTATCACTAACACTAAATGATATTGATTCCACAAATGATGGCACTTTATGGATCAGGAAAAGAAGAAATAAAACAAAGCAATGGGCACATATTCCAATATTACCTATTGCTAAAAGAATACTGGATAAATATAAGTCTCATCCTGTCTGCTTGGATAAAGGTGTTCTTCTCCCGGTTCTATCAAACCAGAAAATGAACGCATACTTAAAGGAAGTTGCAGACCTCTGTGGGATAACTAAAAATCTTACTACGCATTGTGCAAGACATACTTTCGCTACGACTGTTACACTCGCTAATAATATTTCAATGGAAAGCGTTTCAAAAATGCTTGGGCACTCAAGTTTGAATATTACAAAACGTTACGCAAGGATCATCGACAAAACTATTGCTGGTGAGATGGAACAACTTGCAAAAAAGCTGGAAATATATAAAAATAATAATGCTGAGTCCGACGACTGAAAACAAAGGAGTTAGATTACGTCTAACTCCTTTTATTTTTTAATGAGGTACAACATAGGTACAACAAACTGCATTACTATACTAAGGAGTTAGATAATTTCTAACTCCTTTCTTTTTTACCTTAATGCAACAAATGAGCAACAAAACTTAATTGAAATTTAATCTTTGCCAATCCAAACATATTCAGTATCAGGGTATATCAAATATAGTTGTCTTTCTCCACCTGTAGGTATATATATAAATTTACAATTTCTATTGTTTATATCTTTTGCCTCAATACGTAATTGTAGTATTCCACTATTCCAATTATGTCCAAGTTTTTCAAGTATCTCAATAGCATTTAATATTTGAAATTCCTTTTTAGCATACCCTGAGATAGTAATTACCTCATTGCCCATATCAATGGTAATAATGGCATCTGAATCCTTTCTGGTACTCCAACCTGTAATATCGCTATCACCACCTACTGATGCTCCCCAAGGAGACGGAGCTTCTCTTATTGAAAAATATTCAGCTTGAAATGATTCAATTAAATCTTTTTTCTCTGCACAAGCGCTAAATATGATAAATAAGTTTAATAATAATCCTAATCTTTTCATGATGATATTTTGTAAGTTATGTATTATTGATTGTCAAATTTTTATTTATTTTGATAGATTAGTTTCCTGAAAAGTTAGCCACAGTTCATAATTATAATCGCAACCATAGCAATTCATTTCAGAGGCAACATTCTTAATAATTCGAATAACAAAGAAAGGACTTGCTCCCGCATACGCAGTTTCTTCATTATCCCAAAAGTATGCTATATATGCTTCTTTTTCTCCCTTATCAAGTTCATCCTCTTCCTCACTATATACAGCGGAAATAGATTTTAATAAGTTCCTAAATGAATAAAAATCAGAATAACTTCTACACCAAGTCGAAATCCTCTTCATTTTAGATTTTCCGGTTTCACTATCATACCATTGAAGCAGACTTATAGCATATTCACTACGATAATGCTCACATTGGCTTCTGCCAAAATAAGAATTACTTTTTGGTCTGACATCCAACATATTTGTACCAAGAATACCCGCTGAACTTATATTGTAAAAGTTTCCCTTTTGTTTACTTATTATATTCATGGTCTCGATAGGGGAAATATTTACATCTAATCCGTAAAAAAGGTTCTTCAGAAACTCTTTCCCTTCCACACTCAATTGTCCATTGGCAACTGTTGGTACAATAAGTAGTATTAGAAAAACATAAAACTTTTGCATTTTCCTTTTCATTTTATTATGATTTTATATTTGTTATTTGGTTCTTATTTTAGGTTAGTCGCTGACTTCTCATTTTCAGAACAATGCTACAAAAAGCGACGTGGACCTAAATCTTATCTGAGTAAGGAGTACCGCCAAGCACTCACATTCACAAACAAGCAAAGCCCACGTCTAACCGTGAGCGTTTAACTTGTTATTTCTGTGAATGATTAAATATTATTGGCGGTTTCCTTACTCAAAAATAACAGCGTAACGCCATATCTTTATGTTATCTTAAGTTTTCTCTTATAAAGTTGGTTTTTGGTTTCTATAAAATTATGAAATATAAACCATATCACATAATCTTTGTAGCATCGTAATTGTGATCAGAAAAGAGAAATGATGATCCTTTGGTTAATGGGTCATGCCAGTCTGCTTTTCTCTTTGCCCATCCTATCCATTCTTGAAGCTTTTCAGACACTTTCCCTTTCTCTTCAATATTCTCCTCAAATTCATGTATAAAATCCCTTAAAACCTTTGCCTGTTGCCATTTACTGGCAAGTTCAATGAGTTCATGGAACTTCATAATTTTTTGCTCCTCTTTCTCCCTGATCTCCTGAACTAATCTTTCTTTTTTTTCTCGCTTTCTTTCATTAGCCTCATGTCTTAACATTGATTTTTCCCATTCCTCAGTTAAATACTCAAGATAGGCAAGTGCTTTTGATAACTGCTTTTCAATAGGCAGTTTACCGTCAATAAATTCCCTTTTATCACACCACCTTGCAACTGAAAGAATAAGCTTTCCTGTAGGTTCGTAATCATATTCATGCCACTTTCTTGTACTTGCTATTCTCCTTTGCTTTTCTCTCAGACTAAACTCATATCTCTCCTCATGAATGAATATAACTGGTGAATAATTATAAATCTCGATACTATGACCTCTTGCCTTTACCAGCTTAATGAAAGCATCCAATATCCGAAGTGAGCGACCAATAAACTTTTTTGTTATATAAATTGGGATGTTATTAAATCCAGAATACACATATCCCTTTTCTCTACCATAACTTCCCGGCTCATCATTTTCTAATTCATGCTTTGCATCAGCTATTAAACTGTCAGGCTTTGAAAGCCTCCTTTTTACTATTAAATATGGCTCACAGCTTTCTTCAATGTCTTCCTTTATTTCTTTTATCCTTATGGTCCTATAGTTCTGTGGAGGAACAAGCTCTATCTCATCATCTGCTTTATGAGTTTCGTCTAAAGGTAATTCAGGAATATCTATTTGTTTCCCAAGTTTAATGTTTTGCCAATGACCTGCTGGAGGAACTGGAATGTTATTATCAGTACATACTTTTGTAATCCTGCTTATATTGATGTTGAATCTTTCAGATATTCTTGTCATGGTTTCTGACCAGATTATATTAAATAACTCTTTCCGAGTTAGTATTATTCTTTCCATTATAATATGCAGATTAGTTGTTTAGAAAATATTGCTCTAAAAAGAAACACATTGCTACAATTCATGCAATAGCAATATCCAATTTATCAAAGACTCTTGATATATAATTGTATTTGAACTTGATGCAAATTCAGAATTTGCTATTTAAATTAGATTTTTTTCTAATAAAACGGCTCTCAAGTTCTCAAGTCTCTCCTTTTCCCAGCCATGAATTACTGGGAATCTGTAATCTTTACTTTTAAAAGATGAATAGTCTAAGACAAAACGATGGTCTAAACAAGCACCTAATATATCCTCAATAAGTTCTTTGGGTATTTTCAATATAAAATATTCCTCAAGTTTTTCCAATAACAATTTCTTAGACTCGTATGCAAAATAGAAGTAAGATATTATAAGTATAGCTTTTGATTTTATGAAGTCAATAGTTATCTTTTTCTTATCATGTCCTTTAAAGAGTTCTTCAAATGATAACCCAATACACATAGGAATAAATGTATTGTAACTGAAATCTTCATTGTAATGCTCATCTTCATTAAATAAGTCAAGCCATCTGCTTGATTCGGTGATCATTTGAGAAATGAGCCAATGATAATTTGTAGGATATTCTGAATAGGTTTTCTCATCAGGTAAACTAATATTATTAATTATATTATTAATCCATTGAGAGAAAATGCTTTGCATGTTACGATAATTTGACATGCTTCCAATATCTCTATTCATATTAATATTAGTAAAGTAGAGCACTCCGATGAAATTTATATGATACAAAAGCTCAAGGTGAAAACCTCCATCATCATGAAAGTACGTTGCGTATTTCTGGTTATAGATACTCGCTCCTCCATAATTTGAGTGAGATTGTAAATGATGATTTCCAATACTTGAAATGAATTTGATTACACCAAAATCCATAGATTGTTGGATATTTACTAATATTAAAATATTTAATAATGGTTTGTCAGGTAACAGGCTATAACTATTTCTATTTTGTGTTAACTCAGTATAATAAATCGAGTTCTTGTAATTTATTAGTGTTTTTAAAATAGATTGAAATTCCTCTTTGGTTGATAACTTATTCCAAAAATTCAAGAAATAGTGCTGTCTCAATTTAAATATCCCTTCAATAAAAATGGGATTCAGAATAATGGATTTATATAATTGCCAGTTTTTAATAATTAAATTATTTGATTCATACTTTAAGAAAACAGAGGTAAACTTTTCAAATGACACTTCGTTTAATAGTTGACTATAATAATCTATTAAACACTGATTTACAATCTTTTTAGGGGGATGCCAAAGAATACGGACTACTGTCCATAGAATGGTAATATATGTTACAATAAAAGCAATCGTATGGGATGCTATTCCACCTTGAACAGTGAAGAATTGAAAAAAAGAGATGCGAGAAGAAATGCCATCAAAAAAGATTAGAAATGGTATTAGAAAAAATAAAGTTGTTAACAAAATGTAAATCTCTATACGATAAATCTTCAGTTGAATGACTTTAAATTCCTCTCTTGGGAAAAAAGCAATAAAAGCAATAAATAATCCAATTATTGTTAACCAAGTGCCGGGATTCATAATTTTAACTTATAAGAAATCTGGTATTTAAATTAATCTATATTAATATTATTTATTTCTTTCATTAAGCGATCTGTTTCAGATAAGGCAACAATGATTTTTTGATAGTGCAAAATGTCTTCATAACTCAATTGCCTTCCTCTTCTGTCTTTTAACCATTTCTGAGCTGGTTGATAACCTCCGATATAAAATTCCCAAGCAATTAATGGGATATTGTCAAAATACTGTTGGTCATTTATCCAAATGCGACCTGCTTGTTTTTCTATATCAGTTATTTCCCAATCGTTTTTGTTAATTTTTCGGGTTATGTGGTTATCGCCATCATGCGGGTAACTTGTTACGTATTCTTCAATTTTTGATGATTCAAGCAAATGAGTTAATCTAATTTCTCCACCAAGTTTAACCAATTGCAAAAATGTTATTTTGTTTTTTGGATAAGGTACTCGTGGAAAATCAATTTTTAGAAACTCCTTGTATTTTTCTCGGTAGGTTGGCGAATGTAAAACTGCATAGATGTAATCTAAAATGTCTATTGGTGCAAACGTGTTTTTAGTTTCTTCTTTTTCGTTCGTAAACGCTAAACCTAATTTCTCTGCAATTTGGTTTACAATTTCTTGGTTTAAATTTGGTTTGCGTTTTTCTTCTGTAAAAATGCCGTCTTCTTGGTCTGGATATTGATAAAGAGGAAAAAGATAGGTTTGAAAACCATAATAATTTTTATCAATTGGGTTTCTTGAAACAAAATAGGTATTAGGGATTTCGGTATCAACTTGTGTCCTCATTGTCACAAAACCAATATTTTCATTGTTTACAATATGTCTCATTGTACTATATCTTGGTCTTCCCATTATACCATTTGTTTGACCTGTATATATTGCTTGTTTTTTAGTGAATATTTTATACTCAATAGATATTATACTCGCATCATTTGAATTTACATCACTTATAGCCTTTATTAATTTTATTTTTTTATTATTTCCAAATTTATATTTAGTACTGAATTCAACTATATCCAAGTCTTTTAAGTCTTTTAATTTTTCTTTAGCATCAGATATATTATCGTGTAAACTCAAATCATCAAATTCAGTTTGAATACCAGAAGCCAAAACATTAAAAATTTCAGAAATCAAAATACCATCCTCATATTTCTCAAATATTTTATAGTCAAAAGGCTTGAAAAAATAATAGGGATTTTTGTTTTCTAAAGATTGCCATTTAATTGTAGAAATTGTATTTTCAAATAAAAAAGGGTATTTTAATTCTCTTTTACCAAATAATTCTGAGTGATAAATTTTCCCTAAATTATTTTTCTTTTTCTTACCAGTTTTTACAAAAATATTGATAGAAACGCCCTGCATTATATCAAATACATTTTGGTCTGCTGAACCATCAGGGCAAACTTCCTTCTTTTTAGAGTTTCCGTGTAAGTCCAAAATGTATATTTTATCAAATGTTTCCAATAGATTTTTTCGCATTTGTCTATGTGTTATACCATCTATAAAACTATTGTTAGATATATATGCTAAAATACCTTCTCCATTTTTTTGAACATAATACTGACCATACCTAATAAATTTTACATAATCATCAGAAAGAGAATTATAGGATTTTTCTTTTAAATCTTTTTTGTAATCTTTTATTAAGTTTTTAATCCAATTACTTTTATTTGTGCTACTTACAGCATAAGGTGGATTTCCAATAACACACATTACTGGTGTATCACGCTTAATGTGATTGGCTTCATTAGCTTCCGTACTTAACCAATGGGAAAATAGTGTACCTGTGTCTGGATGGTGTTCTTCCAATGAGTTGGTTAGATAAATATTAAAACGGTTGTCTTTTTGAGACTTGTAGCCTGTTTCAGTTAAAAGCATATCCAATTTCAGATGAGCTATTGAATAAGAAGCCATCAATAATTCAAAGCCATGAAGACGTGGTATTAGGTGTTCCTCCACATATCCACTCCACGCCCCTTGCAGGGCATTAAAACTGCTGTTATAAATATGCTTCACGACTTCAGCAAGGAAAGTTCCAGTTCCCGTTGCAGGATCGAGGATTTGCACCTTGTGTACCTCTTGGTCAACTTTTTTATATCCTGCAGTAGTTCTTTTATCTTTAGACTGCGTTGGAACTTTAACTTTAATTTTAGAGGTGTCGGCTAAACCTTTTGGTAAATCAAATTCGCTTTTTAAAATATCATCAACGGTACGTACTATAAAATTCACAACTGGCTCAGGAGTATAATAGACACCCTTTTTTTTTCTAAGTTTAGGGTCATATAAAGCAAGGAAAGTTTCATAGAAGTGCATTAGCGGATCATGCGTTTGAGTAGCTTTTCCAAAGTTGTGGAGTATTGCTTTAACATCAGTCGCACGAAAAACTTCAGCCAGGTTGTCAACAGTGGATTTAATCCGATTATCAATTTCTGGACCAGCAATATAACCAAAAAGCTTTCGCAAAAATGGATTGGTTTTTGGAATCAGTTCTGCTGCTTCTTGTCGGCTAAAATCATCTAAAGTCGGGTCATTTAATCTTGCAGCAAACATCCCATATGCTAAAGTTTGTGCATAAATGTCAGCAAATCCTTTTGGTTTTAAATCGTGAATGAGAATGCTTTTAAACGTATCGTATTGCACTTTCAACGAAGTGTTTTCTTGAGTTTCTTCGTCAGATGTAATGGCTCTTTCTAAAATATTTTGCAATAATCTTGCTTTCGCAGCCATCATTTCAGCTAATTTCTTCGATGATTTTATAGTTTGCCCTATGTAAGAACAAAAGTTTTTTATCAGGTTCTCAAATTGTAGGAAATTCTCAATAATAGGTTTTACAGTATTATTTTCAATTTCTCCAATTCTTATTTCGTGCACTAATTCCCCATTCTGAAAAAACTGAAACCAAACATAATCCGTAATTATTAGGTTATCGAGTGCTTTTTTGTATCGGGTAAATTGTTCTTTGTATTGCTTTCCGTTTAAGTCTTTACCAACATCTTTTGCTTCAATGTATCCAATAGGAATTTTACCCTTTGTAATAACATAATCAGGGTTTCCGCAGTCTGTAACATTTAATGGTTCATTTGTGATCTCAACTCCTGAAACAAGACCACGTAATAAAACTTCAAAGTCGCTTCGATAGGCATGTTCTCCGGAAAATCCGGATTTGAATTTTGTATTTACTTTTTCAAGATATTGCTCAACAATCATATATGATTAAGGTAAGGTAATAAATATTATGAGGAATTAATCAAGTTGATATTGTCTTAACAAATCAACCCCTTTTTCTAAAGCAATTAATGTCCTATCGTTATTTTCATATGTCTCTTCTGCAATATTCAAGATGTCTGTCCAATTAATATGTGGTTCAAATTTCATCGCTCCGAGTTTAATAATCCAATATTCAGGTGGTTCTGAAAACCCGAAGTCTTTAAATAAAAGTTTTGCCCAAACTTTAGTAATATTTTCAGTACGTTTCATTTGTATTTCATCAAACGCCTCAGTAAACTTAGCTTCAATAACTAAAAGTTTATTATCAATAGTAATCACCATGTCTGGTTTTGCATTGAACATTCCTTGCATTGCACCATATACTTTAGCTTCATCTTCTGTAAGCAAAATCCTTTTAGAAATTGCTTTGTGTCTAATTTGTTTTGGATGCGTTAAGTTTGGGTCACATAATATTTCTGGCAATTTTGAATATAGTCGGCAATTTTGAATATTTTCTTGCTGCATTATTAATTTTGTCAATGCGTCCATAAATGGATTAACTGTAGGTTTAAGATTTTGAAATGCGTCTCGAATAATTGCAACTTCACTGTATATTCCAATATTCTCAAAATCAAGATTATTAAAACTAATGCCACATTCTTGTAAAGACAATTTGCCTAAAAATCGTCCAAGAGGACTTTTCCCCTTTAGATCAAGTCGTTCATGCAGTAGTCTAAATAGGTGAGAGCAAATTGCTCTTTCTTCTCTATTATATCTATCGTAGTTTGTCATTTCTTTGTGCTGGGATAAACTAAATCATGAAATTAAGAAACTAAACCATGTTGTCTGCTTTACAAAGACTTTATTTTTGGTCTAAAATATTCATCAAATTTCTCAAGGTTCACTTTAAACCATTCGTGTTGTTCATTCCAAAGACTACGATCAGAAACATCGGCATCCTTTCTAAAACTTATTATTGACACTTTACCGTCTGGAAGTTCTTCCCAAACTAATTTATTGTCAAAATGAGTATTTGCCTCATCTTCATAATTATTTCTCAATTTGTGAAAATAGTTCTTAGCATCATCACCTCCAAGATAGACGTCGATTCTAATAAAATTATCTCGTACACCACAGACGGCTGACATATGTATATTACTTCGACCAAGTGCAAAACTCGTCCAATGATGTGGATGGGGTTTTTGACAACGTAAAAAAGTCCCTGATTGATCAAAATATTTTTTCATTGTCTGCCAATACTCCAATTGTAGTTGTTTTGTTTCGCTGATTTTGCCTGATGATGCTGAACTCTTAATACTTTTGGTCCAATCATTGGGTTTTGCAACGATATTAAACATTGGAACTGGAACACTTTCACCTATCTTATATGCCTCAATCTCAATCCCAAAGAAATTTATTTTATCATCTGTAATATTGTTTAGCCAATCAAGAGCTGCCCTATGTTCTTCAGAAAAAAATTTAGCTATCCAAATTATCGAAACTGCGTCTAATCCAGCAGCATATGTCATTAACTGTCCCAGATGAGTGTGGTCTGTGCGTTCTAATTGGTTCTCTATAAGAACAAAATTATCAGTGACTGTATCTTTACATAAAATATCAGCCTTAAAAGGACCTACACTTTTTTCTTGTTCTTGAACTTCAAGCTCAATACCAATGGTGTCACCAAGTAATTCAATGTTCTTCTCTTCAGCTAACCACGGTGTAAAATCAGTTGCTTCACCATTCCATAATTCTCTGAGTGGTACTTTTTCTAATCTTCCAAGTTTCATAACTATAATTTGTTATGGAATCTAATTGAATTAATGATCTGAGTAAATATTTCGTTTTTTTTAATCTCTAATTAGACCCAGAAACTTTGGATACCCAGAAAATGATTTTAGTTTACTCATTTTATGGATTTTAATCTCTTTTGCTATTTTCTTGTTGTGAATAGTATTTAGGTAACGTTTCCTGCATTTAGTCCAAACCAAATCTCGTAGATGCTTTTTAGGGTCTCTAACAGCCTCAGGATTCCAAGGTAATTTAGGATTATTTTTCAAATTAAAAACCTTTTTAATAGCATCAGAGTCACACAGTAACCATGATTCTATTTCAAAAATTGGGATCAAAATAATAAATCCTACAAAGTCTAATCCTTTAATAAGTTTTTTTAAAGTTGTTCTTAATTTACCTTCATCATGATCATCAAGATCATGTAAAATAACAAGGTGGGAACAGCCACGATCTAACAAGTTAAATGCCCACGAACTTGTTTTTCTCCTTAGCTTTCCACAGCCATGTCCAATAAATTTACTAAAAGCAAAATCTTTCTCATTAATTATTTTGCTTGTAAGCTCATATAGTACCTCAACGTCATTATTCTCTTCAGCAATTACACCTATTTTGGTACTCATCCCTCAAGACCTCCATGTCTCCAATATTCACCAAGATTCCCATAAGAAGACAAATAATTATGAAGAGCCGAAAGTTCAGATCTTGACATTGACTTTGGAATATGGTATGCCTTTGTCCCATTTTCTGGGTCATTCATAACTTTATATACATTTTCTGGATTAACCTCATCTAACACAAAATCGGAATGTGTGGTTAAAATAATTTGCTTCTCCTCAGAATAAATTTTGATTAATTCTATCATACTACTTAGAAGTCCATGATGGACACAAACTTCGGGTTCTTCTACAAGTAGGATTTTACTCGATTCTGTCACCAGATAGAATAATAATGTTATTGTTTTAAAAGTACCTTCAGATAACTGATTGGTAGTGAGATCATTTCTACCAATCCTAAATTGAGGAATAATAAGAATCTTCTCTATATTCTTTTTACTTACTCCACCACCTGACCTAACAGAATAATCAATAGATGAAGTTGAGATTTCTTTGAAAGTAAGGTTCTCAATTAGACCAATCCCTGCAGGACCAATAATGTCAAAGAATTGTCTAAAGTTTTCACTTCCAGATTTCCAGCTATCATAAATATCAAAAAGAAATTTTGAGTGTCCTCTAAGCCTAATACCTCTTGTGAAAGCACCTTCTTTTTCAATTTCAAAAGACACTGGACAATTTGATGGATTAGTGAACTGAGAAGCACTATAGTACCTTATCTCTGATAAGAAATTGACAATTTCAACAAGTGCATGTTCAAACTCCTCGTTGAGATTCATATGCTTTGGTGAACTCCAAATATATTCTGTAGCTTTACTCATTTCATACCTATATTTATATTGATAATCTTTCCGCTTATGTCTATAAGTCTCACGAATTAGCCATAATGGGATATGGATTTCTTTTCGCCTTCCAGTGAAATCAAAAGCATACCATCTCTGATTCGAGCTAACTATTACATCATTGTTGCTTTCATCCGTAAAAATATCTATATCTGCGGTTAGTACAGCTTGTTTTCCACCCACATCAAACCAAAATCTTAACTTGCTCTGACCTGTGGATTCAATTTTCCTTCTCATGAACGGATTTCCATCCTCTTGAATAAGGTTACTAAGTAAAAGAATTGCTTTTAAAATATTTGTCTTCCCACTCGAATTAGGACCAATTAGAACGGATAAATTTGGCTGCAAGTCAATGCTTGTTTCCAAGCAAGATCGATAGCCTTCAATGCTTACTTTTGCTAAATGCATAATAATAATTATAGACTGATTTTTAAGTATATCGAAATTTAGTCGATATTAAAAATACGAAACTTTACTGAGGTATTCTGATTGATAAGAGTAATTTTTTGACAACAACAAGAACTCTGTGTAAATAATCGCACTGATAATTAAAAATTTCTAAGTAAACCTTCAGAACCTGTGAAAAATTATTCTTACTCGTTTATTATGTTAGGCATAATAAACCTTTTTAATTAATCCACCTTGAAATAACATACATATCAAACAGTTGCTTAGAAACCTTTACCACTCCAATATAACATGTTTTACCAACCAGCAAATCAACTACATGAGAAATATGAATAGCAAAAGAAACAATATACTCCTACTAACTTCCTATATGGGAAAACAACAAGAATATTCTTTGAATCAACTTATCTTGATAACTCTTTCAAATATTCTTCAAATCAATCATAATTAATAGATATTAAATCCTGCCACAACCGTCATATCCAACTGAAATTTGCATCCAGTAGACGGTTACTTCGATAAGAAAAAGGTAGCAGGAAATGGCAGGAATAAAATAAAATAATTATTAAGGACAGATACTGCTATATCTTTGGTTTGAAATCAAAATTAACTTTAATAGTTTTTGACTTCGGTACATTTGCATTAAAGTGTTGACGAATAAACTCAGTAACTAAATCTATACGAGTAGCTACTAAAGCTTTGTTCCCCTCTTCTCGTCTTCTCTCCAATATAAATCCAATTAACAATTTGTTTTTATCCTGATCAGTTGATGGGAAATTATCTAAGTACCAGAGACCACAACCACTTATGCCATTAAGTTTTGGAGCTATTTGCTTGTTATCATTATTTAAATATGTAATATATCCATCGAACCTTATTGCTATGTGAGTATTCTTGCTAAATCCAAATCTTTTATAATCGAAATCATCAGCAACTTCTGAAACATAAGGATATAATAGTGCGGATATTTCATCTTTGTTCCAAATCTTTTTAGTTTTAGAGGCAGGGTATCCTACTGTTAGATATTTTTGTTGGTCTATTATACACTTATGACTAAGACCAATTTCATCAACTGATATATATGAAAAATCTTCTCCAATCTCTTTAACTGTCTCATTATTTAGCTCCAATACAGCAATATCAATTTTGTCATCTTCTCTGCGTCCTGATGGTGGTAATGGTGTGGAAAAAAGTTGACCTCCTAATCTCAGTTCTTTTTCAGGGAGAATAATAAAGAGGTCATTATAATCCTCAGCAATAACATGTGCAGCAGTCAACATGAAGAATCGATTATTAAATTTCAATAAAAGACCAGATCCAGTAGGTGACGGATCTCCTTTTACATTATCATAAAAGAATTGAATAGTAAATTTTAAAGTAGATGAATATGCTTTTCTAATAGCATTATGCTTTATTTTCTGAAATCTTTTTAAAAACTCTGCACTCTGATCAGTCATAATCTTATATAAATAAAACGTATAATATTAAATTAAAAGATAGTTGCGTATTCCTGCGATTCCGGACACCTAATCCTGCTTTAACCGGACACTCAGTCCTGACTTAAGCGGACACCTTGTCCTGCTCAAAACGGACACACTGTCTTGTGCAAAGCGGACAGTTCTTT
>SDBS01003522.1_pt1 | contig 15365 bp, 10 predicted proteins | sample 2277091 | NCBI WGS metagenome assembly SDBS01 (sample SAMN10404972, study PRJNA504765) | marine sediment metagenome | isolation source: marine sediment core GS10_PC15, 163 cmbsf | place: Arctic Ocean: Southern Knipovich Ridge | collected 2010 | reverse complement strand
TAAGCCTCCTTTTTGAACATCGGTTATTATTATAAACTCATAACTTTCAAAATTATAAATATTACTTCCAAAAGCATTAATAATTAATGAATGTGTTCCCTCAGGCACATTATTGATTACTACTTCATATATCCCATCGTTGTCTGAATCTGTTAGAATACCTTCTCCATGTTCCCATACATATGTAACGACTGCTCCTTTAATCATCTTTCCAAAATCTGCATCATAAATATATATTAGTATTGTTGCCCTCCCTCCTGGTGTGACCTTTATTTTATTTGATCCTAATACGGGTGTTATTTCTGTATTTATTCTTCTTAGAGTAATTCTCGGATTTATTATTGTTTCTTGAAAGTTTGCTTCCTCAGCTCTAATTATTAAGTTATTTTGACCTAAGGTGAGTTTTATTGTTGAATTAATAATAATTGAATATTGTTTAAATTCTGAATCTTCAATTAAATTTTCTTCAATTCCCTCTCCTGTCAACTGCACTGTAGCATTCGGAATATGAGTTCCCGTTATACCTTTATATTTTATTGTAATATTTAATAATTTATTAATCGCAACATCATATAAAGGATCAGAGGTCTTATTTTCTCCATTTAAATACAATTCCAGATCACTTGTGGGAGATTTAGTAACAGTTAATATTGGTTTTATTATTCTTGCTTCATAGTTAATTCTATGTGCTACTATATTAAAACGATATTCTCCTATGTTTAATTCACTTGTGTTAATGATAATCGTATATTGATCAAAAATAACATTTTCGCTTAAAGTACCTGTAAGATTTCCAGATAATTGCACTGTTGCGTAAGGGATGTGAGCTCCAATAACATCAGGATATCTTACTGTTATGTTTAGGGCTGTATTTAGGGGAACTTCAAATAGTGGATTAAGTGTCTTATTGACACCATTAAAAAAAACTTGCAAATTTGTTTGAGTATCAGGGAATTTTACAGTATATGAAATATTAAGATAAACATCATCGATTGATATTATAACCTTATTTACTAATCTAAATTCATCGGCAAGATAAACTTGAATTGATAAAGTTAGCTCAGTATTGTATGGAATTAAAGATGTAATATCGAATCCCCCAAATTTTGCTTCTTGGAAGCTTGAATTAGCTTCAAGCTCACGAAGTTTGATAGTTTCAGAGAGTGTCACATTATTTATAAAAACTCTAATTTCTGAATTTGAATTTGGGAATAAATCGGTCCAATTTGTGTCTATTTTATATTTAAAATTAAGTTTAGCTTCATTAATAATGACTGTATCATCACTTAAATCACTAATTTTATCTCCATCTTGATTCCATGATATAGAAGTGTATTGATCAATTTTTCTTTCATATGTAAACGTTAAGTTACAAGATTTGATGAGTAATGAATCCCATATATCATATTCAAAACCTGGGTAATTATCTTCAGAGTCGATTTCTATACCGAGAGTAACAGTAAAGTTATAATTATCATGTTTTAAAACTTGCGTTAAGGCAAAAATTAAATCTTGGTTTTCAACAGTAGTCATATTTGTGTCAGGCATTTCGTGAAAATCTCCAGAATCCCTTTGGTCCGCGTTACCCCTCCCCAAATCGAGTGTTTTATTATAGGCAACTTCATATGATTCAATATTTTGCAGATCTGAAATTTCAACATAAAATCTCGCATAATCATAAAGTGATGCATAACCACCACCAGTTAAAGTGTCTGGTGGTGTTTCAATATTTGTATCAACTCTCCCATAAACGATAGCACCAACAGATGCAGATGTGATAATATAATCCGACATATCAACCTTCATCGACACATTTTTTTTCCAAAGAACTCCAGCAAGGGTAGCACTCTGATCATCCTCTTCATCGTAAATATGGGACGCTTCCAAACCATTCAGTGTAAAATCGGAAAACGAAGAAGGTGGGGCGCGAACAGGATGATTGAATTCCCTCCAGCCATCTGCGTATATAGGAATACCAGAAATGTTATTATAAGTTCTTGAATCACCTAGAACTTCAAAATTAGCTTGTCCAGTGCTATATGTCGCTTTCACATCAGTATTATCTCCTAAGTTTCCATTACTGGAATACCAAGGATCTGTTGTATTAGTGAAAGTAGGATTATCAAACCATGGTTTAGTATCTGAAAATTGAGCTGCACTATTTGGTTGTCTTGGTTCTTTCAATTCTTCCGTTGTAGATATTTCATTTACGGAGGAAAAAGTAAAAGAATTATGATTTAGTAAAAATATGAAACAACTAGAAGATAAAATCACAACTAAAAATATAAAAAGTGAAATGCTCTTTTTTTTCCAATTAAAGAGATACATCTTTGTTAGTTTCAATATATTCTAAAATTAATAATATTTTACATTAAATAATAAAATTGGTTAAATTTAATTTAATATGTTACTTAACACATAATTATATATAAGATATTTAGCCGATACAATAATATATAAATTTTGAGGGATAAAAAAATTGATTCAAGGTATTTTAACATTTCAATTTAAAATGAATCAAAAAGAAAGTGGTGAAATAGAACCGGAATTTGAACCAATACAATTAATATTTCGTGAAGAAAATTTCAATGAAGAGAATTTCTCAGATTTATTGGACGAGAATGATATTTTTTCAATCTTCTATCAACATACCACTGGACTTTTTGGAGTGAAGTATAGTTATACTAATTTTTACAATGGTCATTTAAAAGATACTCCTTATCAAGTACTATCATATTTCAAACAAGTTGCGGATGGTACACAATATTTAGCTATTTCCATTTTTGAATTAGATGATGAAATAGAAATTTTTGAAGAGTTAATCAAAGAGATGGGAAATAGATTAGATCGCATTTTTGACAAATTAACACGAGCTCGAAATTCAAAACAACTTTCTATGATTGAAAATATCACTATACGTTTGAAAAACGAAATAAAATTTACAATTTTTCAAATTGAAAGGCTTTCTAATTTGGACAAAGTGCAAAAAGTAGCTTTAATTTACAAAAGTGATGAACGTTTGAAAATTTTAGAAACTCTACGGGAACGTCCTATTTCAAAAAAGGAAATGAAGAAAATCTTGGAAAAAATAACTACGATTGTTAATGTAGATATTCTTCTTCAACCTTTCTCAGAATTAAATTTAATAAGACGCGATTGGATTAAAGGAGAAAAGGATAAACAAACAGGCTTATTAAAAAGCCAAGGAGAATATTTATTTCTCATTAAAGATATAATACTTGCCAGGGTTCCTAATGTAAAGCTATTAAACCATTTTAAAGAAACAAAAAATGATTTGTATCCTAAATATAGACAAGTAGTAATTGATTTCTTTTCAACTTATGATCCTTTTACTCAAACAAATGAAGAAACAAAGAAATTAGCATCAATCCTCTTAAATCCAGATGTGTATGATTTTTTTGTTTTAATGAAAAATAATCATTATCCATTAGACAAAATACCTAAAATTTTTTCAGAGTTTGCCGTTACTGAGATTTTACTTGAGGATTTGAAAAACCTAAATATCATTACAGAAGTTTTAGATGATAATGATAGAACTTGGATCTGTTTACTAACTGATATTAAACCGTTGATTGTTTTTCCAGAATTTTTACTTCCTAAAATAAGAGCTGTATATAAGGACCAAGAGACGGATGTCGCTATTACTTATGAAGTAGCCAAGAAAGCTCTTAGTTTGTTAGAAATCACATATCCTGAAAAAGTTGATTTTTAGTTATTAACGAGATGATAAATTAAATGTATTTATTTAAAGATAAAAAAGTAATAGAAATCCCTATTAAATGTAAATTTTGTTTGAAAGAAATTGTATTTAGCGTTTCAGATGAGGAATATAAGGAAGTTAGGAAATTTCCTATTAAGAAAGAAAGCGTACACGGTGAACCTGCACATAAATTAATTATATTTATCAATCAGAGTTTAGAAGTTGACGATTTTGAAATAAAAGATATAATCGAAAAACAAGAAGATATTTTAGTTTCTGTGAATTTAACAAAACAAGTATTAAGTGAAATAGATTTATCAGAGGAAGAAATAGAATTATATTTTCGAATTACTGGACGTGAAGCAGTTAGTCTTGGTGAACTGTCGATATTAACAGGTAAATCTAAAGAAGATTGCAAAAAAATTGCTGATAAATTTATGGAAAAAGGATTATTTAAAGAAATTATAGGTGCCACTCCACATTATGCTGCGTTACCTCCTTATGCAGCTTTAGTCGCCCAATTAAGAAAATTTTCTTCTTATATTTCTGATATAAAATCAAAAATTCCTATTCAATTAGACAAATCGTTTGATCAACTAGAATCTCAAGGAAAAGAAATTGAAAACTTAAAAGATTCCAGCGAAGTAATGTCGGATTTAAAAGAAAAAATGCTAACACAAATTCATGCTCAAAGGAAAGAGTTTGGTGACACAATTTCTACTATAGATCAAATTAGACATATTACCGATGATATATCGCATTTAGGAGATCTAACAAAAAGTCTTTCTGAAGATCAAATTGGAATTCTTACACAACAGTTTGAAACTCTTAATTTAAGAACCTCTCGTATAATTAAAACTCAAATCGACGGATTAAAATCACAATTTGGCGATATCAAAAATACTATTACTGAAAATTTGAAAAAATTACGTTTGGGTGTAATTCAGCAGGCAGTAGGAGATATAATTGAGAAAGTTGTATCAGCCCGATTAAAGGAAATAACTGATAATCTTAATATACAATTAAGCGTTAGTCAAACAGTTTTTGCTGATGAATTGAGAAAAGCAACACAAGGGATTGATTCAGAATTTGTCTCTGGATTGAAAGAATCTATTGAAGATGCAGTTAAAAAAATTGAAGGTATTACTGCAAAATCGGAAGATGATAAAGAAAGCGCCTTCTCAGAAATTGTCAGTAATTTTGATAAAGCTGTAAAGATGGCAGAAGAAAAAATAGATGGAATTTCTGGGGGTATTTCTCAATCATTTGGAAATATTAAACAAGTTTTTTCCGAAGGGATAGTTGAAACTTTAGATAATACTCTAGAAGATATACTGAATAGATTAGAATTAACTGAAAGAACTACAAGAGAGTTTTGGGAACAATCAAAAAAGGCGAGAGGCTCCATTACAATGAAAGGTATTTGGTTCATTCGCTCTGTAGAAAGTGCTAGGGCTCATATTAATGATGAAATATCGAAAGCTAAAATGAGGGTTTTAATCGTAGCGCCAAATCTTTCTGATATTGATATTAATATAATTAAAGATCGCCCCTCAAGAATAAATTTTAGAATATCGACTCATATTGATCCTTCTTCCCCTATTCATGAATCAATTTTAAAAGAATTGGATTCCATGGATAACGTAGATTATAGAAGTAGAACTAAACAAAACCTTTGGGGTATTAACCGAGATTATGAAGAAGTTATATTATGTGTTCTTTCTAAAACTGAATTTAGAGGAGAAAATATAACTGAAATAGCAGGAATTGGCAGTATAATTGAAGAACATATAAAAATCTTTGTCCCAATACTCGAAGATGCATGGGTCGGTGCCAGAAAAGATGTTTTACGCTCCATTAAGAGTTCCTTTACAAGAGAAACTTCAGGAGTACAGGTTGTACAACCTGTACTTGAGGAACCTTTAATTATAAAGCCAGTTATAATCGAACCAGAGCTTAAACTTCACCAGGAAGATAAAAAAAAAGAAATGGATGAAAAAATAACTCCTGAAGTACCAAAATCCTCTTTCTTATCAAACCGTATAGACGAGATCATAAATAAGCTTGATATTATGACTGGTCTTCAAGTTGCTTCTGCTTTAGAAAGATTTCAAAGTGAATATGTTAAAAGAGAAGGATATAATAGCGTTTTAAAAATCATTCATACTACTGGGATTGAACTTAGTAATATAACAGCTTTATTAAATCGACCCGAAAGAGAAAGTTTAAAATTATCTATGAAGGTTTGGAAACAAAAACTTAATCTATAATTTTTTGGAATCTAACTCTAATTTTTTCTTACTTTTTTTATATAATATAATTATTATTGTAGCTTTAATTACTCTTTTTATGAATGAAGGAGTAATTACTCTTAAATCTGGGAAAATAAATGATTATTTACACCTAATTGATGCAAAAGCTTATGGAGTAAGAAGGATGTTATCTATTTTTCTTGCAGAATTTGATGATTGTTCAATTCTGATTGATTGCGGCTCTTCTTTAGATGTTAAAAATGGATTAAGGTATTTTAAAAAGCATCAAATTCCATTATCTTCATTTAAATATCTTATTACATCACACCATCATTTCGATCATAACGGAGGGATGTGGAAATTATATTTAGAATTAAAAAAGTATAACCCGGATGTTAAAATCCTTACAAATAGCACAACCAAGGCGTTGTTAAATGATAATGTCAATCATTTAAATCGTGGGAAACGTACATATGGAAATCTAGTAGGTGAAATGAAATCTATCGAGGAAGATTCTTTTAAACTTATAGAACCGAGTACGAATTTTAATCCAGACCCTAATAAACTTGATATTATTGACACGTTTACTGTGAATGGAACTGAGATAAAATTAGGTATCTTAAAAACATCAGGACACACTCCTGATCACCAATCTCCGATTTTCATAAAAAATGGATTAATAGATTTCATTTTTTTAGGAGAAGCTGTAGGAACTTTGCATCATGATTCAAAACTATTAACGATGCCAACTTCTATGCCTATATACTTTAATTTCTTAAATTATATGTTAACTTTGGAAAATCTAAAAAATCTTTACCCTTTAAAAGCAGGATTCGGTCATTTTGGAGTCGTAAACGGGAAAACTTCCGTAAGAGAAATTCTTTTAGAACACGAAACATTCATGAAAAAATTTAGATCATTAATAATAAGTTATTATAATGAGAAACCTGAAACAAAATACATTGTCGAAAAAATTCAACCGATATTAATGCCTAGGACAGATTTATCCATTAGTGAATATCCTGTTTTTAAAAGTATGACACTTGCAATCGTTTATGGAATGATGATCTCTTGCGGATTCCGTTCAATCCCTAAAGAAGAAATGAAATATATTAATTAAATCATTATTACATAAACTTCTAATTTCTCTAATACTTATTTCTTTTGATGGTTAAGAACATTGAGAGATTCGATTTAGCAATCGTTGGTGCAAGTATCGCCGGGAATTTTCTGTGTTATTTATTATCTAATACAAAATTAAGAATTTTAGTTATTGAAGAGCACAAAGAGATTGGCATGCCGTTCCAATGTGCTGGCATCGTGTCTCAAAAACTCACACAATTAATTAAAGTTCCTAAAGATATTATTTTGAACCGTGTAAGCGTAGCTAAATTAGTCACCCCTTTTGGAAAAATTATTAAATTGTCTGGCGATGAAAACCCATACATTATCAATAGAATCGCATTAGACCGCTTATTCTATGAGAAGGTGAAAAATTATAAAAATATAAGTTTTTATCTTGGAGAAAAGTTTGAATCCTTCAAATACATTAAAGAAAACAGGAGTGAACGTGTATTACTTGAGACATCTAAAAGAAAAATAAAAGTTAAAATGCTAATTGGTTGTGATGGTCCATTATCTTTAGTTGGAAAAACATTGGGAATTAAAAATAAAGTAATATACGCTACACAAATTCGAGTAAAAGGCACATTTAATCAGAACGAGGCATCAATGTATTTTGATCCAAGATGGAAGGAACTATTTGGGTGGATTGTGCCCGAAGGAAACAATGTTTACAGGATAGGTATAGGGACTTCTACAAATATTGCTAAGAAATTTAAACTTTTCACCAAAGCATTAAAAATAGATATAAATCAAAAGATAGATCAGCAAGGTGGTCTAATTCCATATGGAATGATGAATAAAATCGCATTTAAAAATATATTATTATTAGGAGATTCAGCGTGCCAAGTTAAAGCGACAACTGGGGGAGGCATTGTTATGCTATTGACTTGTGCTAAATATGCCGCAAATTGCATAATTAAATGTTTTAAAACTGATAACTTTTCAAAAAAAGTTATCAAAAGAAATTATGAGAAACTCTGTGCTACTAAGGTTGGAAAACAGTTGAAAATTCATTATATTATTAGAAGTATGTTGGAAGAATTCACGTTGAATGATTTTGAAAAATTGTTCCAAATCATAAAAACAAGTAAAATTGAGCATTTAATCTCTATTTATGGGGATATGGATTTCCCAAAAGAATTAATTTTTAAATTATTAAAAAATCCATTAGTTTTTACTTTTTTAATAAAATTTGTGTTAAAACATCCTAATATTTTTATTAGATTATTGAAGACATTAACTAAATGAGTAGTATTAAATTTCTTATTATATCTAACTAATTATTTTGATTAAAGTCTTATAATTTCAATGTAAAACAGCAAGTTCTTCTTACTTATTTTTTTTTTTATTTTAAAAAATAATTATATAATTCATAAAAATATTAAATTTTAATTGTAGAATAAATTTCATCATCTAATTAAGAACTCAGTTCAAAGATATGATTGGAAATTCAGGAATATAGTCTAAAACTGGAGATAATAATGAAAAGGTTTTTGATAGTTTAATAGAGAAAGTATAAAAAAAATTGGTTATGTAAAAATATTATACATTAACAATCCATCTAAATTCATCATTTATTTCTATTCGTTATATACCGGTTAATAATTTATAAATTTATTTCTTGTAGAAAAGTGATATAATTCTTAGAATAAGTAAATAATGGATAAAATTAATAAACATAAATAAGAAATTGATCTTAGGATGATAATAAAATTTGATATAAATTTAATTTTATTAATTAATTCTAATATAATGAAAGGATTAGAAATATTTATCTATTTAAAAATTTAAGAATAAAAGGTATTTATGATGAAAATTGAATCAGAAAAAGAAATTCTTGAACGAATTGAGGAACCAGAGGATTTTTATATTTTATCCAATAATAACGATCTTTTTTTAAGCTCAGAAGAAGAAATAGATGCTCTTTTAAATGAATTGAAGAATGTAAAATATGATGAAGAATTAGCAAGATTTTTTTCCAATTTATAAGAATGACATAGAAGATTTGACTGATTAATACTTTATTTCATAATTTGATGTAAATCAAAAAACATTTTTACTGTTCTTTTTTTTGGTTTTTCACCTTTTTTTAATTCTTCAAAAATTTTTTCCCTTGAAATCGGTTCAATAAATTTAAATTTATATTTCCTATAGAAGGCAATTGATTTTAAAGTAGTTTTAGCATCTACAATCAAGAATCGGCATCCCACATCAATAGAAATCTTTTTTGCAACATTAACTGCTTTTATTATAAGATCTAATCCATAACCTTTTCTTTGAAATTTATTATCAACTGCTAATCTTCCAACTAATAATCCTGGTATATTTCTTAATTTTTTCTTTATTGCCATTTCTTCACTAAATTTAACAACACCACACGAAATAGTTATGTAACCAATAATAATAGAATTATTATTTTCTTTTATAAGATAAACCTGGTCATAACTTTCTCTTAAATAATCTATAGCGTCATTAAAAAAAAAATCATTTAATTCTGGATTTTTACAATCTAAAATACATTTTTCTATAAGAAAAGTAACATCAATTTTTTGAAGTTTTGGCATATTTCATACCTTCAATGTTTATAAAAATTTTAAATTTTTGCATAGAATATCCTAAAAAAATTAATTGAAAATTTTTAATACCGTTATATTAAGGAACCATTGAAAAGAAGGCGATTTGATTAAAAATAATGTACCAAATTAATATAAAGCTAAATACAATTACAGTAGAAACCAATCCGAAAAGTTTTACTCCTTTTGGGATGCCTAATCCTTCGACATTATTTCTTTGAATAAAAGCGCGAACCATGGCAACATTATATATTAAAACAAGGATTATAGCAACAATCCATAGGAATAACATAAACAAGGATAATGTATATATAGGAAAACTGTTTAACCACACCCAATAAGCTACGATGAGGTAAGTGGGGATTGCGAAATAAATAATGGCAGTGAAAAAGAACACGATTCCCCAAGCAATCCCTAAAATCCCTTTAAATGCCATTTTTATTAATTTTTAATGATTATTAAGATTGAAAGATTTTCTAATTTTATTTATTATATTTATTATAACTTAAAAGATTTGTTGGATGGTTGATTTAATCGTATTAATTGTAAAATGAACTTGTTAAATTATGTTTTTTATTAACCATCGCAATCCTTTCATAACTTTTTCGTCTTCATTCAAAATATTTATCGTATAATATTTGATATTCACACCAAGTTCCTTTAATTTTTCTATTTCAAATACTTTATGAATATAATCTGGTTGAAGTCCTTCCTTATCATGAAATTTATTTCCAATTATTAAGACGGGAACTAATACATTCTCAATTTCTAAGCATTTATTTTTAACAATTTGATAAATCTCTTTTGTTTGAACAATTGATTTATCATCAGATATATTAAAGATTAATATAAACCCTTGAGCTAAAATCATACACTCTTCTATATTTTCAAATTCTTTACATGCAAATTCTCCAATACCTTTATCATATTTCAAAATCTCGATGTTATCAATTAATACCTCATAAATCCTAGTTGAGAGATCATTTTTTTTTATATTTAAAAATTGAATTAATTCTATATTCTTTAACAATGTTGTTTTCCCAACTTTAGGAGCACCAAGAATAAAAATTTTCTTTAAATGTTGTTTTCCATGTACAGGTGTTTCCAATCGATATTTAGGGGATAACTTTTTAAAGTATCGGTTAAAAATCTCAAAAAAGCTGTTTTTTAATTCTTCATTAGCTAATTCCAGAATGTTTTCTACTGGATTTACTCTTTCCTTGTGATGTAATATTGATGAAATTTTGTTCAAGTTCTTTAGTTCTGAAGCAAATTCTTCCAAAATCGGCTCCTTTGAGTCTAAATATTTAAAAACATCTACAATTTCATCTTTAAAAATCGCGGTTTTAATCAAGTATGTAATCATAAGCAATTCTTTGCCACCGCGCGCTAAATTAGAATCAATGTAGAAGATGTGATTCACAGTTTGAAATTTTCGATAAGCAAAAATGAATGTACCTTCCTCGTCATTGAATTCAAGGATTCGGTTTATATCAGGCGCATCTAAAGATTCAGATAATGGTTCACTGGAATATAAAGTACTAGGTCCCATAACTTGGTCAAAATAAGAAACGCATAGTATCTGGTTTTGAGTCATTATTGAAGAAGAAGTAGCCCTATAATTTAAAACTTTTAATTATAATTTAGTAACGACTTAAAATGAATATTTAAAAAATCAAAAAAAGGGATAATTAATATTTAAATTTCACTTTAAATAATTATATAAAATTGAGATTTATATTCATTTAATTTACTTTTTCTTCAAGTTTTGCAATTATTTCTGCTAGATCATCTATTTTTTCAATTTTCTTAGCCAAATCATCCATTTTCCTAAACATTTCACTTAATTTCTCATTCAACATGAGGCGAAATCGTTCATAAATGTTCATAATGCCTAGTCGACGTTCCTCTTTTTCCAATAAATTAATTTCACGCTTGATATTCTCAATATACTTGTATACATTAGAACAAAAATCATCAAAGTTTTCAGTATCATATTCTAATCCTAGCTCTCGGGAGAGATTTCTTTCAGCTAAATCAGGCCAGTCAACATCCTTACATTTTAGGGGAATAACCGGAATAGAAAACTTATCGGCAAGTTGTAATTCATTGGCACAATCCACTGATTTAAAAACTGATTTATTAGTTCCAATAAATAATATCAATTGGCATTTTTGTATAGCATCTAGCATCCATTCGTCAATATTTCCAGCAAGATCCTCCTCACAGAAAAATACTTGCGAGATTTCTTTTTGCTTTTCCAAGTAATCTACAAGATCTCCTATTCGATAGGGTTCAAAATCTATAACGGCATGGGATATAAATATTCTAATTGTAGCTTTCTTTCTAAGGTATTCTCTGATTAATTCAGGAGTATTCTCAATAATATTATTTTCCTCATTGCTTAAAGGATTATTATCCATTTTTAATTCTGTTAATTCTTTAAAGGCCCATAACTGTTCGGGAATCTTAGTAAACTGACAAACACTTAAATTTAATTTTGTAATCGAGGTTAAATTAATAAAAGAATCAGGTAGAGATTTAAGAGAGTTCTTTGATAAATCAAGAACTTCGAGTTTTAGTAAATCTCCAAAAGAATTAGGTAATGACTCTAATTTGTGGTTTCTTAAAGTAAAATGAGGTAGATGTTTTAACTCACCAAAATTTTCAGGAAGAGTTTTTATTCTTTTCGAACCATACTTGGGTCCAATAATACCAATTTTAGCTATTTCTCCCTCCTTAGTTCGAATATCAATAATATGCTGATCTTCATAATCACTTTTAAATTCTTCATCAAAATCCTTCCAATAGACGATCTTAAAATCATCGACAAAATTATTTATCTTTAATAAATCATTAATTATTTCTATCTGCTCTTTAGGAACTCCTTTTTTTATATTTAATGCGAATAAACCAGGCATATTTTTTATCTTATTATCTAAAGCTTTAAATACATCGATGTTCTTTTGATTCACTTCAAAATTACGATTTCCACCTAAAACTAATGTTCTTAGGCTCTTTAATTCCATAAGCCATTCAGGAAGGCTTGTAATTTGATTATCTGATAAATCTAACACGGTTAGATTTATCAATTCCTTAAGGCATTCAGGAATAAATGTAAGTTGATTCCTCTCTAAATATAAAAGTTCAAGATTTACCAATTCCTTAAGCCATTCGGGAAGATCTTTATATTTTTGACTAGTTAAGTCAAGGAATATTAAATTCGTCAACCCTCTGATATCCTCTGGAAGCTCTAGAAACTTCCCTTTTCCAAAAATGGGCATTCTTAATCCTACTACAGAATCCCCTTTTACTACAATACCAGGTCCAAAAGAAATGGAACTCATGGATTGATCTTTATTATACTTCATTGTTAACTGCCCAAACCTATAATCTAAAAACTTCTCTAAGTTTTTGATTATCTTCTTATCTTTATTACCTTCTAAAAACTTTTCTTTTCTTGCCATTTTAAATTACCTCCTACTATTTAACCATCCGAAGTGGATTTTATTTCATTATATTTAAAGTAAATATAATATTAAAAAGACTGTTCGATTTTTATTTTAGTTATAAAATATAGTTAAATATTAAAATTGTTTGGATGCTCCTCTATATTAAGCTTAATTTTTTATTACTAAAATCCACATAAACTTAAAGATTTGAATTTGCTTAATTGTATAAAAGAAAAAAAGTTTTATGAAAAACAGAGAGTTGAATGTTTATGGGAGATTTTAAAAAAATGCAAAAGGCATATGATGCTTCAGCTAAAATCATGGAAAAAAAGATGGCTAAAGAACGTCCTTTAGATTTAGAAATTTTAAAAAAAGTTAAGGATTCATCTATTATTATCGTCGCGGGAACTTATGACAAAATTGAATTAGTTTTAGATTTAATAAAAGTGCCTTATGTGTTAATTGAGCCACATGAATTTAACCAAATTGATTTAAATCCTGATCAGATATTAATAATCAATTGCCCCGGAACTATAACTGAAGGTTTAGAAAAGGTAAAAGAATTTGTAAAAAAAGGAGGTTTTTTATTCACGACTGATTGGGTATTATTAAACATTTTAGAAAAGTTATTTCCTGAATTTGTAAAATATAATCAACGACCTACAGGAGATGATTGTGTTAGTGTACAAGTCGTAGATAAAAGTAACAAATTTTTAGAAGGGTTATTTACTGGCGACGCCAATCCTATATGGTGGCTTGAAAGCTCCTCTTATCCCATTCAAATTGTTGATAAAGAAAAGGTCAAAGTATTAGTAACAAGTAAGGAGATGCAGGAAAAATATGGTGAAGCGCCAATTGTAATTACTTTCAATTATGGTGATGGTGGTACGATTTTACATATGACCAGCCATTATTATCTCCAAAGAGCGGAACTTAGAACAGATCGTCATAAGATGAGTGCCAAAAAATATGCTATGGCGGAAATGGGGCTCACTGCGAGTGAAGCAGAAGAGATGGAAGATGAATTAGAGGGTTTAAGTCTTGGAGAAGCTGAATCTGCATACTCAACTACACAATTTATTAGTAATGTCATAGTTGAGCAACAAAAGAAAATTAAACTAAGGAAAAAAGCAAAAAAAAAAAGAAAAGAGTGATAAATAACACCTTTTTTCTTATTGCTAGTATGGGAGAATTCACATCTTCTACAACAGAATTCATCGGGAATGTTAATGTAGAACACTAAATATTTCGCTTGAGTTTTCTAATTATTAAAATCAATAATGGGTCTAAATTCTTCTTTAGAAAAAGCTAAGTATTTGCAGAGTTCATTAAAAATGGCTCAATTAAGCGGATTGTATAGAAAACATCTTCTAATTTTAAAAGTGATGTAGGTGAATGAATATAACGACAAGGAACTGAAACTATTGAGCTTGGTAATCCTTTTCTTTAATTAGTTCAATTAATTTCTCTACAAAAAACATATATTTTATTTTAAACTCTCTAATTCTTTCTTAAGTTCTTTTGCTGCTGCGTCGGGACTCAATTCTATTAATTTTTCTATTGCATTTAAAGCATTAGGTATATCCCCCAGTGTTTGATATGCTCTAGCAAGAAAACCATAGTGCATACCATTATCTGGATTCATTTGGATTGCCTTATTCATTAAATCTAATCCGATGTTCGCCTTGCCAACTCTACAATGTACAAAACCTACTAATATAATAGAATCTGCTTTATTTGGGCAATTCTCGAGTGCAACCTTAAGATATTTTGTTGAGTTAGTCGAATCCCCCAGATTATGATAAGCTAAACCGAGACTGGCTTTAATCATTACCGAATTAGGAAAATATTCTAAACCTTTTTTAAGAATAGCAGACATCTCTTTGAAATTCTTAAGCTCAAAATATGCGTCCGCCACTAAAACGAATATTGAATCATTAAATAATGGATTCTTTTTAATTATTTGATTCGTCGTTTTAATTGCCATTTTATAGTCTTTTTTGGTTTTATAAATTACTGAAAGCATGAACAGGTAATATTCCTTGGGATAAGGGTCATCTTTAGGTCTCTTTTTAAATGCTATTTTTAATTGCTTGATGGCCGCATCATATTCACCAATAATATTATAGGCGGCAGAAAGTTTTACTCTACTAAGGCAGTAATTGGGATCGATCTCAATTGCTTGTAAAAGAAGAAGTATTGTCTTATCAAATTGCTTTTCCTTAGCATATCCATCAGCAAC
>SDBS01003521.1_pt1 | contig 15366 bp, 15 predicted proteins | sample 2277091 | NCBI WGS metagenome assembly SDBS01 (sample SAMN10404972, study PRJNA504765) | marine sediment metagenome | isolation source: marine sediment core GS10_PC15, 163 cmbsf | place: Arctic Ocean: Southern Knipovich Ridge | collected 2010 | reverse complement strand
CATACCGCCGTACTCTTTGCGCCACCGGTAGTAGGTCTGTTCGGTGACCCCGATCTTCCGGCAGGCTTCGCCGACGTTAGCTCCCTGATTCAGCAGGATTTCAGCTTCGCGCAGCTTGTTGATAATCTGCTCCGGTGTGTAAGATTTCCTGACCATCTATTGCCCCCTTTCTTATTTTCCAGTCTAACACTATAACTGGACTCCTTTTTGGGGGGCAGGCCAGTACTGCATATAGTAGGTCACTAAATCTGGCAAATGATAAGCTAGGTTTGGGTTATTGAAGTAGATAAAAGGACAGGAGGCAATGATGGGAGAGATAACAGAAGATAAAGTAAGGGGAATCGCCAGAGAGGAAATCGCACTGACACCCAAGGCTAATGTCTGGCAGATAGCCGAGACATTAAAGGAACTACAAGACAGGACAGAAAAGAGACTTAAACTTGAAGCCCAGCCGAAATGAGTTGTTCGTTAATACGCTTATTATTTTCTAGGATTGCTACCATGACCTTTTCTTGTAAAAGACAAATTGCTGATAGAACAAAACTAGTAGTATCAGCATTTTTGTCTAAACCTTCTGCAATATTGTCCCCAATTTCCTGCGCAGTCTTTCCAAACAAAAGTAATTCGTTTAACTCCTTCACATTTAGTCCTATAGTCATAATCAGCTCCTTTTTTATCGCCCAACCCCAGTCACATATTAGGCACAAAAATGACTAAATGTCAATACATCAACCGAATAAATAGGGGGACTATATACATAACTAGCCATGAATAGAATAAAGCGTTATACTTTTTTAATAACATTTTCGTTAATATTCTACTAGAATTTGCAAATAGGTATTGACAAGAGTAGTATAATATATAGTCATAAGTGAATGTACTTGAATGTGAAGATAAAGATGGAATACCAGTTGTTTGTTCTAAGGATACTTGGAACAAACATATATTACCGAAACATCCTGAAATAGAGGGGTGTGAAGCCCATGTTAAAACAGTCATACAGTATCCAAGATTCATCTATCAGGACAGTACAGACCTTGATAAACTTATACTTTATAGTCCGGCAGTATTGCCTAAAGCCTCTCATTCGAAATATCTCCGAATTGCCATAAAATATAAAAAACACCTGTTTTTAGGTAAAAGGGGTTATGTGGAATCCGCAATGGGGTCTTGGAATATAAAAAAAGGAGATATACTAATATGGGAACCCAAATAACGGAGCCCCCCAACTTTAACATCAAACTCGAAACAATAACCAACTTAAAGGATTTAATGCCATCATATGACAAACGGTTTGATACATTTTTCTTATCACCGATTAAACCTATATCATCAGTTTCAGTAGATTGGAATGGTGAATTTTGGTTAAGAGTTGCTTCAAATGGAGATGTAGTGGGTCTAGAAGTGGAGAATTTTGAAAAAGTATTTTTATTCAAATACCCCGAAGTCCGTGTAATATGGAAAGATTTCAAACAGACCTGCCTAAAAAATGAGAGAAAATTACTCCCAAACCCACCAGGGGAATATGAGTCGTTTCTTCGCATATTACTTAATTTTCTCTCAGAATTATTCCAAACAAATCCATCGCAACAAGCATTAATGTCTACCTAATTCAAAGATACAATCTCCTCAATCGTCTAGATATGGTGTCATAAATAGACACCACTACATATAGTATTCTTCTGCCAGTTCACCGGGACACTCATAATCATATCGGCCCTGAATAAAATAAACTGGAATCGTGGACACCGGGAAGTCTGTGGCATGATCATAACCACTGGTCATAACCTCTGAGCCAATCGTTTGGCGGGTAAAACCTTGACCCGCTAACGTTTGCTCGATATAGGCAGAAGGATATTCGGGGCTCATATCATTGATTACATAATTCAACCATGCCTCCTCAAGCCCTTCAGTATGAAAGTCGCCGACCAAATATTGGGACAAGAACTGGCCCCTTAGGCCCACATGTTCCGGATTGGTGGGATCAAATGGCTGGATTGATTCAAGGGACTGAATGGCTTCGGTATCATTTGCCTGATAGGCTAGCTCCAGCACCTTCTCGTAACCCATTTCCTGTGTTGAATTCCAATCAGGCCTTACTGCGCTGGCAATGTAAGCATGGTAAAGTTCAGAATTCACCCTGATGGTCTCAAAACCCAGGCCGCTGCCCCAGGAATGCCCATAAAGAAAGATCTTGTCCTGATCGAACCTCTCGCGCAGGATGTCGGTCAGTTCCAGGGTATCGCTGACAAAGTTATCCAAGTGCATATCATCTACAGTGAGATCCTCGGAATAGGATTTGCCGGCCCCGCGCTGATCCCAGTGCACGAACACGAAGTTTGCTTCCAGATCAGCATGGACGTTATTCCAGGTAGCCCATGGCGATGAGGGCATACCAGGCCCACCGTGCAAAAAGAGTAAAACGGGTTTGGTGGTGTCCGCCCCACGAATGGTGACCGTTTGCTCGACACCGCCCAGGGTGACTGTTTCAATAGCAGCAATACTGCCAGGGATAACATTTCCGTCGGCGTCGGTAATGGGAGGCGTAGACGCCGATATCGGGGTCGGCTCGGGCATTTCAAACCCCGGCACCAGTATCTCTATGGTTGGCAAATACATCCGGATGAAGAATTCCCTCATTTCTTCATGGTTCCACGCCGATGCAATTGTAATATCCTGAGCAGGTAGATAATACACAGCTGCAGTAAATCCGGCGGTTGAACCCGCATGCCCTATTAATTCAACTCCACCGGGTAACACCCATTTCTCTAGTCCCAGACCGTACCCATAATACTCCCATTCTATTCCAGGTATAACTGGCATACCGTACGGATCAGTTTCTTTGAATGTCAACATTTCTTCCAGAATCTCTGGATTCTGAAAGAGTTCGCCTGCGAGTACTGCATCCACAAATAGGGTCAAATCTTCATTTGTGGTTACCAGTGCATGTCCGCCTGCGGCCCCAGCCATGGATGGGTCAATTCCGGTGGCATCAATTAATTGCCCGCCCATGGTTAGATATCCCCTAATGTGATCATCAGGAATAAATATTTCGCCTGGTTCAGGCAGTAGGGTATTTTCCAGACTCAACTCCTCAATAATGCGCTCACGAACTTCTTCCCGCCACGTGTGTCCGGTGACTTGATCGATAATCATGCCAAGTAGGTTACAATCAGTATTTGAGTATAGTAAATCCTCTCCGGGCTCAAAGTATGGCTCTTGTGCGGCTGCCAGGTCAATGTATTCTTCAACTTTCCATATCTTTGTTGGATTGGCGCCGATCTCGGCATTCTGAGCTTCACCCAGCCACTCTGGCATCCCGGCAGTATGGTTAAGTAACATACGCACCGTGATCTTGTCGCTATTGGCAAATTTGTCAGTAACACTTACCGGCAGCACCCTTGTCATTGGGTCATCCAGTGAAAGCCGCCCTTCTTCAACCAGCTGAAGGGTAACTACCGCAATAAATGGTTTCATGATACTACCGCCACGGAACTTGTCATTGGGCCGAGCAGTGGTATTCGTTTCTATATTTCGCACGCCCGAGGCGCCAGTCCAGGTGCCAAGGTCGGAACTTTTAACGTAGAGTAATGTGCCATTGATCATGTTCTCTGACTTCTCAACTGCATCATCTAGCACTGCCTGCAACTGACTGGCGAGTTGCACGTCAAATACCTTCTCAGCCGAAGCAGTGAAATTCAGCGTGGAAGTTTCTCCACTTCTGACAACAACGCTCTCAAGACCAATCCTATTTCCCTCCCTGTCATGGACAGCTACTTCGAACGTACCCGGGGGTATACCTCTAATCTGATAGTAGCCTTCCTCGTTGGTTTCAGGTGCCATCTCTGGGAAACCGGTTGTTCCGCTGACTATCCCTACCCTCATGCCAGCAACAGGCTTACCGTCAGAGTCGGTTACGGCGCCCTCTATACCACCAGCTGCTGGAGTGCCAGCACAGCTGGTGCCCGCCACAACTAGAAGAGTCGCCAGTAGTGAAGTCATAACCAGGAATAAGAGTTTTTTCATCCAAATATATGGGAATTCCCATTTCAATTCGCAATGAAGCATCCTGACCCCTATTGCTCTAATAGCCAATAGTATATATATGGTACTTGCTTGTCAATACTTATAAAGGAACGTTTTTGCCCCCGGGGTAACAGAACGATGAAATGTGCAATTCTACATCAACATCTCGGAATGGGACGTTATTCGACCAATGAAATTCCTTTTACACTTGTTTGACAAGTTATCCCTTTTTTCTTAATATGTTATTAGTCACTTGCCCCTGACGAAGCGCATTTAGACCTCGCAAATTGGGAATCGCGAGCCAAGGCATGATCACTCCAAAGATTTTATGAAAAGAAGGTGAGGCATCATAATGCTCAACCGAAAAGTAAATAAAGGCATTATCCTGGCTGCCGGTGATGGTGACCGTTTAGGACACTTAACCCTCACCTGTCCCAAGGTCCTGTTGCCTGTGAGTGAGGGGGCTCCACTAATTAGTTATCCCATTGAGGCATTAGCTGCTGTCGGCATCAGTGACATTGCGGTTGTGGTTGGTTACCTGGGAGATAAGATCATAGAGGCGCTAGGCGATGGCAATAACTTTGGTGTGAGGCTGCAATATGTCAACAACTCCGATTATCTCGGAGGCAATGCCATCTCAGTATATAAGGCCAGAGAGTGGACCCAAAAGGAACCGGTTGTCCTCTGTATGGGTGACCATCTGATTGAGGCGGAGGTGATCAGGCGTCTGCTTGACCGACAAAACCCTACCGAGACCTTATGTGTAGACTTCACGCCGATACCACACCACCGGGCAGACGAGGCAACCAAGGTCGTGATTGATAGCGCCGGCTGCATCCAGAGCATCGGCAAAGACCTCATTTGCTGGGATGCCCTTGACACTGGGACCTTCCTGCTCACGGAAGACTTCTTCCAAGCCTTGCACGAGCTTGTGCAGCAGCGTGGCACCAAAGTTGAGATGAGCGATGCCATCCGCTTTCTGATCCGCCGGGGACATCCTTTCGACACCTGCGATGTTAGCGGCTGTTTCTGGATGGATGTGGACACTGAAGAAGAGCTAAGACTGGCGAGGATATAGGAGTCAACGCTTGGTAGTGGTGTACGACGGCTATATTTCCCGCCACATCAACAGGAAAATGTCAGAGCCAATGGCAAGGCTATTGGCAAAGACCAGGGTCACGCCCAACCAGATGACCTGGGCAGCCTTCGGCATTGCGTTTTTATCATTTGCCAGCTTCGTTCTTGGTCACAACATAATAGCCGGTATTCTGGTCCAGCTATCATCTATCGTTGATGGTATAGATGGAAGCCTGGCTCGGCTTAAAGACATGACATCGGAGTTCGGCGGCTTCCTAGACTCGGTGCTTGACCGGTATGCTGATATTCTGATAGTGCTGGGGCTTACCTTATGGTCTCTGTCCCATGAGACATATTCCGGCATTTGGCTGGCCGGCTTTTTAGCCATCACCGGTATCATCTGCGTTAGCTATACCAGGGCTCGTATTGGTCCGGATCATCGCCATCTCTTCGATAAAGGACTCAAATCTGTAGCCTCACGTGATATACGACTTTTCCTGATAATGATTGGGGCAATCATCGGGCAAGCCTACTTTTGTCTTATCGTCATCGCCGTTTTGACCAATGTGGTAGTTTTCTACAGGCTCATTTACATGTATAGATATTTGAGGCAAAAGGGCAACCAATCCGAATCTATCTCTAATAATAGAGAGGCTCCATGAAAACACCGCCAACCTCACTTTCAATTCTAAGTACTCTAGAGATGAGCAATGATTATCCAATGTGATTTTGATGGCACCATCATCAAGAACAATCTCAGTGTTCTGCTCCGGGAGCATTTTGCCTGTGGTAACTGGCGGAGGATTGAGGACGACTATCTTCACGGCAAGTTGACTGTTGAGCATAGCAATAAACTACAGTTTGCCCTCATCAAAGAACCTAAAGAGAGACTTCAAGAATTTGTTCGCCAACATATTGAGCTAAGACCAGGCTTTGTGGAATTCGTCAGGTATTGTCAGGAGAGTGCTATACCCTTTGTCATCGTCAGTAGTGGACTTGATTTTTACATTGAACCTGTGTTAGCCCAGATCGGTATGCCAGATTTAGAATTACACTGCGGGAAAACCTCATTCGGCAGGAATGGCATTGCTGTTTCTTACACGGATCTCGAGGGCAACATAGTCAACGAGGGGTTCAAGTACAAATGTTTGACCTGGCTTAAGAAAAGAGGCAAGAATATTATCTACATAGGGGACGGGCTCTCTGATTTGGAGGCAGCACGTCATGCTGACCATGTGTTTGCAACGGGTCATCTGCTAGATTTGTTCAACAGCGAACCAGTTGTCTGTAACGGATTTTCTGACTTCCGCGATTTACTGCGCCAAGTTCGCCTTCTTTCATAACCTAATGTTATACCAACTAGTTAAACTCATGCTTCTCCCTACCCATATAGCTTCGTGGTGGAGTTTTAGTGAAGTCAAACTCGGACAGAAAGCTGCACAAAATGGCTTAGTGTTCAACAGGGGTTGACAGCAGCACTTCAGCTGTTCATAGTCTAGGTGATCAGTTTATCGTAAAATCGTTGGTGGAAGGCAAGATATGGGCTTTGCTATAGATTGTGTATGGTTTTGTAAACGTAAAACGGAGGTGTGATTGGTGCTTCAAACAGTAGATGTAGGAATCGAATCCTTAGACAATTATAGGTCGCTCGTCACGGAAGAAAAGGTCGAGGAAATAATGAAACTAGCACGTGAACTAAATGGTGCTAGAATACTTCATCTAAACGCCACTCCCTATGGTGGTGGGGTCTCTGAATTGTTGAGATCAGAGATACCCATTCTGCGTGATTTGGGTTTGCATGCAGACTGGAAGATCATTTTCGGTGACGAAAAGTTCTTCAGTGTTACCAAGTCCTTTCATAACGCTCTCCAAGGAGCACAATTTGTATTAGACGAAGATATAAAAGATGTTTACCTTAGTAACAATACTAGGAATGCTCAGCTTCTGGAGGAGCAATATGACTATATCATTGTGCATGATCCACAGCCTTTGGCTCTTTTACACTTCAAAGGTAGGGGCAATTGTAAATGGCTCTGGCGTTGTCATATAGATACATCTCAGCCCAACCAGGAGGTATGGGATTTCTTGAAACCTTTTGCTGAGGAATTCAATGCTGCCATTTTTACCATGGATGAATTCGTTCCTTCTGAGCTTCAAGTAGCAAAAACCTTCATAATTCCACCTGCCATTGACCCCCTTAGTCCCAAGAATATGACTATCCCAGTAAATCTTTGCCGTAGGGTCATTAGTTGGGTAGGAGTCGATCTCCAAAAACCACTGCTAACACAGGTTTCCCGCTTCGACCCCTGGAAGGATCCGTTGGGGGTCATCGACGTCTACCGGATGGTAAAGGAGGATATCCCAGATCTTCAGTTAGCACTAGTAGGTTCCATGGCCCTCGATGACCCTGAAGCTTGGGATATTTACTCCAGCATATCGGACTACGCTAAAAGAGATAACGATGCCTATGTCTTCACCAATCTCACCGGGATAGGCAATATTGAGGTAAACGCCTTCCAGCAGCTCTCTCAAGTGGTTATTCAAAAATCCATCAGAGAGGGTTTTGGGCTAGTGGTCGCCGAAACATTGTGGAAGGGTACCCCCGTTGTCGCCGGCAAAACTGGGGGTATCCCCCTGCAATTGGAGAATGGTGTCAGCGGATTCTTATGTGAGAGTAACGAGGAATATGCCAGCAATATCAGCTATCTCTTTCGCAATCCGGAGGAGGCAAATGCCATGGGAAAGAAAGGCAAAGAGCGGGTGAGGGAAGAATATCTCACCCCTCGCTTGATTGCCGATGACCTGAGGGCTCTTTGTTCGTTGTAGCCACGTGCCCAGCGGTGAGTAGTTATAGCTTTCGCCTCTTTAAGTAGGCTTGAACTACCCAGCTAAACCGGGAAGTCTATCTCATATACCGTGAACAATTTGACGGTTTGTGTGATACGCCGAATTATACTGCATAAAACTGACATTAGTGCAGGGCGGACCTATGCACAGAAACAAAAGCTCATTTGAGGGATTTTTGAATGTGGGTTATCACGATGAAATCGAACTAATGAAGAGTCTTCCCCTTTTTTCTGAGGGGGCGGAAAAACTCACGCAGGTCGTTTGCCATCTCTTCGGCTCTTTCATAGATCGCAAAGTGGCCGCCCTTCGGAAACTCGGTGAACCGAACCACATTATAATATTTCTCGGCGCGCTTACGGACAATTGGTACAATCTCGTCAGGATACGCTGCGACCGCTGTCGGCACCTCAATGCGTTGTCTTGGCTGTAGCTCCCAGGGATTATAATACGACTCACTGTAGATTCGGATAGCAGAGCAGAATGAGTTGGTGATCCAATACATCATAACGTTGGTGATCAGCATATCTTTCGAGAAAAGCTGCTGGAAATTGTCACCCCAGCCGCTCCAAGAACGGAATTTCTCTATAATCCAAGCAGCCATGCCGGCTGGCGAGTCCGTCATAGCATAGGACAACGTCTGCGGGCGAGTCATCTGGATGTGACAGTAGCCAGCCTCATCGATCCAGTATCGCTCGGAGTCTTTCCAATACCTAAGTAGTTCTGGATCCTCCGGTTTTAGTGGTGCCAATTTCATTCCCAGCCCACGTAGAATGTTTGGATCTTTCTCTTCTGGTGCTCGCTCATCGCACAGCCGCTGGTACAAACAGTTGAAATGTATGCCTATAAGATTATCAGGGCAGAGAAAGCCGTAAGGCGCCGTTATGATTCCACCCCAATCGCCGCCTTCAATACCATAATGCTTGTATTCAAGTCCTTCTGTCATCAATTTATCATATTTTTCTGGATGGTGTTGAAATCCGAAGCCTTGTTGCATTGGAGGATCTGATAATCCAAAACCGCACAGCGATGGCGCAACCACTGTGAAAGCATCTTTAATATCTCCCCCATAAGCCAAGGGATCGGTGAGCATCGGTATAATCTTAAGCAGCATTGTAAAGGACCACGGATATCCATGCATCATTAGTAGTGGCATTGGGTCAGGCCCTTTACCTTCCTGTCGGACGAAGTGGATCCCTAGCCCGTCCACGTCTGCTTTGAAGTGGGCGAACTCATTGAGATTCGCTTCCTCTTTGCGCCAATCATACTCATTAAGCCAATAACGAACGAGTTCCTTCATGAATGACAGATCAGTTCCACGTGTCCATCCGGTACTTGGTATCTCGTTCGGCCATCGCGTGCGGCGCAATCGTTCTTTTAGGTCATCCAGCACCTGTTGAGGCACGTGGACTTCATACGGCTTAATCTTTACCATCATAAGTCCCCCTTTCAACCTACAAATTCTGCAGGCCCCTCAATCTTCTGACTATGGTAGCATGCCCGGTCGATTACCCAGTCGGATTGAAAAGACATTGGGGAAAGCATAGTAGCCTACAAGAAATATAGTAGTCGACAGGGAACCGCCTTGTCAACACTCGTTGCCGTTGCATTATGTTCACCACTGTGAATGCAGCAATGGTACTTGACTCACCACCGGGAATACCTCTCCAGATATCCAGAACGGTCGTACTGCCAGATAGCGATTTCACATAAGGTCAAAAAGTTCCGCAGGCCGTGGTCAAAGCGGCTTAAGAGATGATCAACAATGTTAGTAGCTTGTTACCCACCAAAATGACTGGTCATGCAGGCCGGGAGGCGACAGGCATTGCACCTTCTAGCGGTTTGTTTAATAAGAAATCCTGTCTTTGCCTATTGCTGCCCTTTCCATTTGTTTAACCATTACTGGCCTCACCATACTGAGTTATTTCTTAGGATATTGGGTATAATTCATATTTGTAGTATAATACATGAACTTCTAGGCTTGTCGAGAAAAGTAGCTGAAGATGAAGATGCAAGTGCAGAAATGAAATCAGTACTACTTAAAGGTCCCGGTGAGGTTGTTTTTCAGGATATACCAGTTCCTGAGGTCTCCGCTGATGAGGTGCTGGTAGAGGTCAAATACTGTGGAATTTGTGGTAGTGACATCCATTCTGTTCCCGAATGTAACCTGTATCAGGCAGGAGCATACCTGGGACACGAGTTCTCAGGGGTTGTGGCTAAGGTAGAGTGGCACCAGGGACAGCTATTCCCCCGAGTAGGCTTTGTCGTGACCAACCTCTCCGTAAACCCCAAGGGTGTGGTGCACTTCTACAACAGGCGTGGAACGGCAGGGCAGTGGATCAAGGAGGGCAAGTAGGCTCGTCCCTGAAAACTGGATTATGGAAGTGTTAGCTAATATCCCGTTTAATTTGGAACCTAAAGAAGTACTAAAACGAATGCACATTCGCGGAGAGAACAAACATGTTAAAGAAATTGTTGAAGAACTGCTCGAGGTCGCTCGTCCTATAGCCAGACCCAAAGCCGTCTATGAAGTTTCCTACGTTGAGAACAGGAACCAAGATTCGCTAGATATTGGCGGCATAAGATTTACCAGCCGCTTGCTTAGAGTTAATCTAGATAAGATAGAAAGGGTCTTCCCCTACGTTGCCACCTGTGGTAGAGAAATAGACGAGATAGCTATCCCCACCAAAGATTTCATGAAAAGTTACTGTCTCGATGTCATTAAGGAAACGGCCGTACGTTCAACCATCGGCTATCTTGAAAATTACCTAAAGAGAAATTACGCACTGGGACGGGCGTCAAGGATGAACCCGGGTGCGGAATTCTGGCCGCTTACACAACAAAAGGATCTCTTTTCAATCTTCGGCAATGTCAATGATTTGATCGGAGTATCACTAACTGAAAGCTGCATGATGATTCCAGTAAAGTCTTCATCTGGGATATTCTTCACTTCAGAAAAGAGGTTTGACAGTTGCCAACTATGCCCTATAAAAGCGTGTAGTGAAAGAAGAGCACCCTATGACTCAAATCTAGTTAAGAGCTACCAAGATGACACAAAATAGCACGACCTTCTTCAAGTAATCCTTTGGCCGGTCCTGCTAGTGCCCCAATTGATTGCTCTTGGGGCACTATTCCGGCGTGATATCTAACAATAAATGGCTCGTTTCATCCAGAGAGGTACGCCTCTGGACTATCCTCTGGTTTGATTACTACACACATATTGCCAGCAGCCATAGCGGTATTGTTGCTATAACCAACCCGGGATTGGGAAACCAACACCGCCTTTGTATCATGTTTTAAGAGTAACTCTATAACCATAACCAAGAACACGATCGAATCATTTCCGATCTGCTAAATACTTCACAGATAACAGACCGTTTTATACCCTCTCCATATTGTACAATAAGTCCGAGTGTCATCAAGGATTTCCTTGATTTCCTTGACAATTCGAATTGTCATACCGGCATCAACGAAGCGCTCTTCCTACAAAGTTCTAAGCCATATTGATTGATGAAGTTTGTGTTTGTTGCTATGATATATTCGAAAGGAGGCAAGCGGTTGGTTTAACAAGTACCAAGAAGCTATTATGTGGCCAACCTTCCAAGCACATTGTTGCGGGTTCGAGCCCCGCCTCTCAATGCGAAAACCTGATCTTAAGTTCCATCAAGACGCTTGACCTGCAAAAGGGTGGCTGCTTTACCGAGAAACCTTCGTCGTGTCATAGTTAAGTCTCAGCTGTTAGCATAAGCTATCTTGGAAGGTAATTGTATTCGGAATCTTTTGGAGGTCATGTGTACTTATGGATGTTTCAAAGGTAAAGGCGCTTACATTTGACGTATTCGGCACCGTCGTAGATTGGCGTGGCACGATAATCTCTGAGGGGAAAAAGTTGAGCGAAGACAAGGGATTCAAAGTGAATTGGGCTAAGTTCGCTGATTCATGGAGAGCAGGCTACGAGCCATCTATGAACCGTGTTCGGTTGGGGGGACTACCGTGGATGAATATAGATGCCCTGCATCGAATCATACTGGATAAGTTGCTCAGTGATTGTAATATAGTGGGGCTTACTGAAGCTGAGATAGACTATTTGAATCGTGTCTGGCACCGACTAAAACCGTGGCTAGATGTGCGAGCTGCACTTGAACGAATGCGTCAGAGATTCGTAGTTGCTGCCTTATCGAATGGCAACATGGCTCTCCTAGTCAACATGGCCAAGTACGCAGACATACGGTGGGATTGTATACTCTCTTCCGAACTGGCAAGACACTACAAGCCAGACCCAGAGGTTTATCAAACGGCTGCTGACCTATTGGGGCTTCGAACTGAACAAATAATGATGGTAGCAGCACACAAGCATGATCTACATGGTGCTCAGGCGGTTGGAATGAAGACCGCATTCGTGCTAAGACCAATGGAGTTTGGCTCTAAGCAAAAGTCAGATACAACACAAGACACCTCGTTTGACATGTTTGCAATTGATTTTGAAGACCTAGCGAACAAGCTGACGGTAGCTCGGTAGAGTCTAGTTATTGAGGTTCTGACAATTGTGTCGTAATGCCTAGCATCAAAGTTTCTTAGGGATATAAATTGGAGGTGTGTTTTTTATGGCAATCGAGGAAGGAAAGTTGCTATGGATGTACAGAACGATGGTTCGACACCGGGAATTTGAGGAAAGGGTTGGTAGAGAATTTGCTGCGGGACACATTCCTGGTTCTGTCCACTTAAGCCAGGGGCAAGAGGCCGTGGCTGCAGGTGTCTGTGCAAATCTAAGCCCTGATGACTATATTACAAGCGCTCATCGCGCACATGGGCATCTAATTGCCAAAGGAACAAGGACAGACCTAGAGATGGCTGAAATATATGGTAGGAACACCGGCTTTAACAAGGGGAAGGGAGGCTCTCAGCACCTCTATGATGTGAGTGTTGGCTGTTTGGGTGCTGAGGGGATTCAGGGCACCCCAGTATTAATAGCTACTGGAGCGGCTCTCGCAGCTAAATTTAAGGGTACCGACCAAGTTGCCGTATGCTTTGCTGGAGACGGTACCTTAAATACCGGAGCCTTTCACGAAGGACTAAACATGGCCGCAGCCTGGAAACTCCCTCTGGTCTGCATCTGCGAAAACAATAACTGGGCTTGCTCTACTTCCATTTACGACGCTACGGCTCTGACTAACCTTAGTGATAGAGCCGTCGGATACGGAATCCCAAGCGTGTCTGTTGATGGTAATGATGTGCTCGCAGTATATGAGGCAGTGGGTGCGGCGGTTGCTCGAGCTAGAAAGGGTGAGGGCCCTACCTTCATAGAGTGTAAAACATGTCGATTAGTTGGTCACTTTGAGGGAGATACTGATCTTTACCGAACCAAAGAGCAGAAGGATGAGTGCAAAAAGAGAGACCCTATTCCAAGATTCAGGAAGAAGCTTATTGAAATGGGGGTGTTAACAGAAAAGGAAGCGGGCAAAATTCATCAGGAAGCACTTGAGGAAATAGATAAAGCGGTAAAGTTTGCTGAGGAAAGCCCGTTTCCCAACCCTGCGGAAGTTTTGATGGATGTCTATGCTTAAGGAGGTTAAAACGTGAAGAAGATAACCTATCTTGACGCGATAAACGAAGCCGTTGATGAGGAAATGGCGAGAGACCCAACGGTATTGGTCATAGGTGAGGACGTAAGGAAATGGGGAGCCCCCATGGGTGAGTTTGCAGGTTTATTTGATAAGTATGGAGGCGAAAGGGTACTGGACACCCCAATCTCGGAGAGGGCAATAGTCGGAGCAGCTATCGGTGCGGCGATCACCGGGGGAGTGAGACCAATCGCAAATATAATGTTCAGTACTTTTTTGGCTGTGTGTATGTCTGAGATATTGCACCCGCTGTGCAAAACGAGATACCTCTCTGGGGGGCAGGTAAAAATGCCGGTGACCATTATGAGCTATAGTGGTGCCGGCTTGTGCGCTGGTGGCGAACATTCATCGTGTCTTCACGGATTGCTGATGAGCATCCCGGGGCTTAAAATTGCGGTCCCTTCCACTCCCTACGATGCCAAGGGCCTGCTTAAGTCAGCTATCAGGGAGGATAATCCGGTGATATTTCTTTACCATGTTAGCTTAATATCTGGCGGCATAAAAGGCGAGATACCGGAAGAGGATTACGTGGTAGCCCTGGGAAAAGCGGACGTAAAGAGAGAAGGTAGCGATGCTACTGTTGTGGCTACAGCGCTTATGGTTCACCGAGCCCTCGCTGCCGCAGAGAAGCTTCAAGAAAGAGGTATAAGTATAGAGGTCATCGACCCTCGGACAGTAGCGCCTCTCGACAAGCAAGCTATCATTGACTCTGTTAAAAAGACGGGCAAGCTAGTGATTATGGACGAAGAGCCTAAGACGGGAAGCTCGGCGTCTGAAATTGCAGCCGTAATAGCTGAGGAAGCCTTTGACCTTCTTGATGCACCGATAAAGAGAGTCTGCGCCCCGAATACGCCTAATCCCTTCAGCCCAATTCTGGAAAAGGCCTGGATGCCAGATGAGGAGGACTTGATCAAGGCCATAACTGAGATTGCCTAATACTGAAATATTGCCTATCATAAAGAGGACACACTTTAGACGTAGAATGTTGTCGTATTGCTCGGCGGTTAAAGCCTGGCTACTGTAATTATAGTAGACGTAGACTTCTCTGGTTAGTTGTGTTTTGTAAAAAAAGGATCTCTGGGGGTGGCAAGCCTGCTAGCAGATATTTGGTCGCTTTTTGCTCTGTGGGATGGGTTAGTCTATTGAAACCAGTTCCTTGGTGATGAATTCTACCAACTTCGCGTCCCTCTACACAAACAGAAAGGGTTTTCGGTTACCTAATGCCCTTCCAAAACAAGCAAAAACACGTCAAATGAGCCACCAGAATTGTGTTGTTGACTCCCTGGATGAAAAAGTAAGGCTTAAAGGAGGTAGAGAATAGTGAAAAATACACTTAAAGAGAAAGTAAAGAAAGGGGAGGTTGTTATTGGGACCTTTGTCGGACTGGGTCACCCGGATGTTACCGAGATGCTCTCCCGGCTCGGATTCGACTGGCTCTTGCTGGATGCCGAACACGGTCCCTTGAGCCTCGAGACCATGCAGCAAATGATGCAATCTATGAACGGGACTGACTGTACCCCCATTGTGAGGCCACAGTGGAATGATCCGATTCAGATAAAGCGTATTTTGGACATCGGTGCTTATGGTGTCCTCATCCCCTGGGTCAACTCGAAAGAGGAAGCGGAAAACGCAGTGAAGGCATGTAAATATCCCCCCGAGGGAATCAGAGGTTTTGGCCCCAGACGAGCCGGTATGTTTGACCCAAAGTACTTTGAGACCGCCAATGAAGAGATTCTCATCGTCGTTCAGATAGAGACTGAGACGGCACTTAGGAATCTGGATGAGATTCTATCCGTGC
>SDBS01003520.1_pt1 | contig 15367 bp, 12 predicted proteins | sample 2277091 | NCBI WGS metagenome assembly SDBS01 (sample SAMN10404972, study PRJNA504765) | marine sediment metagenome | isolation source: marine sediment core GS10_PC15, 163 cmbsf | place: Arctic Ocean: Southern Knipovich Ridge | collected 2010 | reverse complement strand
TGTTATATGTTGAAAGTGCGTGCTCTTTTCTTTTCAAGTTTCAAGCGAAACACGGACGTTGAACTTGATTTGTCTAACGGTGGAGCTAAGCTGCGGCTTGAAACGCTGTCAGCTTCAGCGATTTGTTAGGGGGATTTCTTCTCCCCTTGTCTCTTAACTTCATCAAGAGTTTTGCCATCTTTATATTTCCATTCTGTCCAACCATTTGCTCGCCGTGCCAATACGACTGCTGCGGCTGTGCTCGGAGAAGAAAAGATGTGATCATGAGTGAACTTATAAACGTCACCCTCCTGCTTAAGTATTCCATCTCTGATTAATTGATCCCTCCAATTTTTTACATAGGGTCCCGCAGACTGAGTCTCTTTCAAGTTGCATATGGAACCAGCAAAAACGATTAGTCCATCCTCCGTGTATTCTCCTTCTGCTTTTGCTGCTTTGCCTTTGCAGTAAAGAATGTCCTTCTTTTGTGGTTTTTTAATCTGATCAAAGATTGGATATCCTAACGTCGCAACCAAAATTTTGATTGTATCGTAGTTGTCAAGCAGATCTGCTTCCATTGATTCAGACACGAAAGGCATTGTGGGAGCATTGGGATTCTCAAGCTTGTATCTTCCAATCTTTTGTGCCTCTGCATAACAGTGTGACTCAAGAAATTTGATGTGAGTCTTAGTGAAATACTGTGTCTTCGATATCACTGCAATTGCAGTATTCCAGAAATCTTTCTGTTTGTTTTGTTGCTTCAAGCGAGTCAAACAGTCTTCAGCTTCACCCACGTACAGCATAGGCTTACTATCTTCGTCTGAACTTCCTATCAAGAAATAGACACCAACATTCTTCAGTTCTTGACGTTTAGCAGCTTCATCTAGTTTTGCCCGAGGGATAAGTATTGCTTGCACTGTTCGACTGGTTATTTCAGCCATCTTCAAACTGCGAGGGTTACCATCGGGCAAGAATATCTGAATTGTTTTTCCAATAGTCATATTTCAAATCCATCTAACATATTATTATACAGAATTCTATCATACACACAGAGCATCAATACACAATCGGTAGATGGGCCAAGAGATCGTTACCAGGGGACGCTTATCAGGAACATAAAGAAGTGAAATTGGGAATACATCCCCTTTTCACCCTGCTAGATCCCCCTTTTTACCCTATTCACCTAAAAAATAACCAGCTCTCTTTTTGAGAACTTTGGCAATCTTGACCAGGGTTCTTATGGATGGCAGCGATGCACCGGTTTCGTACCGAGAGATGCTTTTCTGTTTGGAATGGATTCTTTGGGCAAGTTGCGTTTGGGTTAGATTGCGTGCCATCTCTCTCACGCTAGTATTATATATCCTTTTCTTAACAGATGCAAGGTGCTTACAAGGAATGTTCGAGACGGTGGGAAGATTAGGAAAGCAAAGATTCGAGCTCTTCCGCTGATAAATGACAGGTGCAGACAACGATTCGAATTAGTATTAGTGGCGGACGCAGTTGCAACCAATTCGAATTATTGGTGAAATATCCGCCCATATCAAGATACTTCCTGCTCGTCAGCCCTATTTATATCAAAAACTATCAAAAAAAGCAACCCAATTGCGTTTGTTAGGGATGTCCTATCAACAAATAGCCAAAAGCCTAAACGTCCATAAGAAAACTGTCATAAGAGCTTGTAAATATGAAGGGAGGTAACCTTATGTTCTGGTCATTGAGCATTTATAGGCTAATGTATCCAAGGGAGAGAAATATCTGGGCTCAAGTTCGTATACTACACGAAACTGAAAAAGCTAAAAACAGCATCTTTGAGATTTACGTCAAAGAGAGTACTGTTGCATAATACCTAGGATTCTGTTCAGGCTCTTGTACTTCAACCGTCCATATTCGGTACAGATTCAAGAAGAATCTAGATCCATCATTGAAATAGCAAGCCGCTTAGGGAGAAAGAGCACCCAGCGCAACTCGGCACAACTTTGCAAACTAAAAAACTACTGCTTGCCAGCAGCATGGGGAGACTTTTTTCTTGATAAAGTGCCTTTATTATTTGTTAAGCAACGTAATCATTACTAGGTTCACTATTTCGACTTGAACCATCGAAGTAGTGTGGCTGGTATTGGAGCCCCGATGCCAACCCTACCGCTTTCATCAACCACGATGCCCACTCCGACCCCATTGAAGAGACAATTTTTCACAGTGATTCCTCCGACCCGAATCTGCCGATCGGTAACAACCGCAGAAATTTCCTTTCCCCTTATTGTACCGAAGACGACGCTCGTCTCTGAGCCAGGTCGGACCTTGTACAGGAAGCGGTCTGTCTTTATATCTACCACAGTTACAATACCAGGTGGCGTTTTTGACACTTTTGAAAGTGGGTTTTTCACAGGCTCATTCTTTAGAACCTCAAACACAGGTTGGCCTTGGTGTTCCAAGACAACACTTACCATTGGATCTGGAATTCCAGGTTCCAGAATGAAATAACGGCCAGCAAATGCTAAGGGGACTGAGCAGTCCACAAATTTACTACCACCAAAACGAACCATAATCATTCTCCTTTCGATTGTAGCTCATACTAGATCATGTCGGCTAACGTATTGTGGACAGTCAAAATTACCGAAGATAATTTGGGGAAATCTTTGATTCCCTTTTTATCCATTGCGTTATGACCGAGCCGAAGGCGAGGCAAGGAAACCGAGGGTTTCCGCAGAGTTGCCCGCATGTTTTTGCCGTGTGCCCTTCATATTATCCTGTTTATTCATCTGTCCATCTCCTTTTGTAAAACTATTAAATATCCCAGACCATAATTTCAAAGCGGATAATAGAGCTGAGCGATTATCAATGATGTATTCTCGATTTGCCTGGCCTAGATCCATCCATTGTTCTTTTTTAGATAATACTTCATGAAGTTTTTCAATTAAATCTTCAGAGGTTCCATCGAACATAAAAACCCCTGGGGATTCGATTTCTTTCACTACGCCTACATTGGTAGATATGACAATATTACCAACAGCCATTGCTTCAAGAACAGGAATTGGAGTTCCTTCAGAACGGGAAGCGCATACATAAATGTCAATGCTACGGTACCATTCAGGCATTTTATCGCTGGGTATGTCAGTTGCGGTTACATATTCACTTTCATCCAAATTCTTTAAGCAATTTAGTACTGAGATACTCTTAATGTCATTTATTCCAAACCACTCAAGAGCTTCTGGATTTCCACACCAACCGACAATTGGTTTATTTATAGGTACAAATTTTTTTTCAATAAATTCATCCACATCAACACTATCTCCAATAACTATTACATTGTGAATACCTATTGCTTTTAATGAATCGAAAATCTCTTTTGAAGAGGCGATGAATAAATTCACTGAAGGGACTAAATTTCGGAATTTTCTTTGCCATTTCCTTGGAGAATTATGATTCCATGTTATCATATCAGCAATTCTGCAAAGTATTTTCTGTCCCTTATTTAACCTCCTTTTGATTATGTTAACATCAGGCCACCAGCAAACATAAATATACTCATAATCAATTGTCATTGGAATAGTATCTCTATAATATTGATTTGCGCAGATTCCAAACAATTTCAGATGCTTAACTAGGTTTCTCGTACTCATGTCGAATGCCCAATTCGGTTGATCTGCAATAAAACAAATTGATATTTTTGCAAAGACCTCCATTCTGATTTTTTATCCCTCCTTTGATAACCTTATTTATAAAGGTATCTAATTACCTATACATCTGTTGGCTAATTCCTTTCTAGCCTAGGCATTTGACATAATCTACAGAGATATCCCCAATCATCCAAATCAATGATTACTTGCAACGGATATAATATACTCAGTCCATCTTTTTGCCATAAGAGTTACATTAAAACTTCTTAAGACCATTTTTTGGGCACGCAATATAATTTCCTGAAATCCTGGGTTCTCCACTGCCTCTAATATCGCGTGGGCGAGCTCTTCTTCGGAAGCATCTGGTTCAATAGGAATAATTAATTGGCCAAATTTATCCTCCAATTCTGGAATTTGGCCTATTTTTGTTGTTACCACTGGAACACCCATTGCCCAAGCCTCAAGAAGACTAAGCGATAAAGCTTCGGTATAAGAGGGTAGCATAAAAACATCAATTGCGTGTAAGATACTACCAATGTCTTCAACAGCCTCAAACAATTGGATCTGATTACCTCCTATATTTCTCATCTGTCTACTAATTTGTCCAACATTAAGAACCTTAGGTCCGTAGAAGACCCCTCTTCCTCGGTGCCTCAATCCCTTTACAGCGCGGGCAAGAGCTACGCAATTCTTTGCTGGATCCATACGACCAATAAAGCCTATAACAATTTCTTCATCAGTAGAACCCCATGACTTTCTCATCTCCTTGCGACTTTTCACTGGGAAGCAGCGATTGAGATCAATTCCGTTGGGAATGACTTTAACATCTTTTTCACGCTCTTTACCAAATGCTCCGCGACAACTGTTAGAAACAGCTGCAAAGTATTGCTCGTTCGTAGTGAACTCACTCAAAGTTGTACTGTTACGATGTGCTACATTAATGACTTTTGTCTGTCTATCGTCAATTAATTCGAGCATTTTTTTGTCAAACTCCCAACCAATAACAACATCAGATTGATGCAACAAGTCTTCTACTGATGCGTGTAAAGTATGAGGAATAACAACATCTTTTTTGAAAAGTAAATTATTAAAATAGGTCGGCATTAGTGCGGCCATTGCAGACAACATGCGGTAATCATGCCAATGATCGGTGATTACGCATGTCGTCCAAGAGATTGTAGTTGGGTCACAATATCTTGCTAGATTTAGCATCCATCTTTCCGCGCCCCCATAATGGATACTGGGAGCAATAAAGCCTACCCGAACCTTCTTCTTTGTAGTAAGGACGGTCATAGTCTTTCTCTCCAGTTTTCCTATCTCATTAAGACGATATTTTGACAATTCCAAATCAATAAAAATTTTATTCATAAAATCATTTCTTTTCATAATTCCATACTTCATATAATTGGTCTTTATGTAATACTATATAAGAGAACTCCTCAAAATTTCGAATCAATGAATAAACTAAAAATTTCATAGTTACGGGAGAACCCTTTGATAAAATAAATTTCCAATTTAGTTTAGTTCTTTCGTAAAAACGAGATTCCTCAAATTTTTCAAATCTCTGATCTAAATGGAGTTTATCCAAGAAAATTCTTCTATAAGTTTTGAAATGTTCTCGTAGGGATAAATATGGTTTATAATATACTATAGCGTCAAATCTTGTCCTTATTGTCCCTGGTCCATATTTTGTATGAATCATATTAGGAAGATAAGTATCATCAGTAACATTCTTATCCTCTGGCATTTCAAAGAAATCTGCATTCCTCATCATAAATGTGCGTCCGTGGAAGTAGATTTTAGAACGCATTTCAAAATCTGGATTTGCAGCTAGCTGAGGGCTCTCTCTCGCATACTCTTTGAATTTAGAAACATCATGTTGTGAAATCTCAGACTCTGGATAAAATGCTCTCATATGTAATATCTCGTAAAGAAATTTTTCCAAAGAAGACATTTTTTCTAGCTTATGTGGAATAGGCCAACAACCAACAACAATTAACTGATCAAGTCTATCCATTTCCTCATAGAGAATACTTATGCATTTTCTATCCAAAGTTACATCTGCATCAATAAAGACTATAGGGACTTCTCTATTTTCTATACTCCGGACAGTTGCATTCTGAGCATAAGAAATTCCTTTTCTACTACGTATTATCCTAATATTTAATTTTGGATGTTTTTCTTTAGCTTCAGCAACCATTTTTTCAGTATTGTCTGTGCATCCGTTCAAACAAACTACGGTTTCCAGATCCAAATCTATATCTTGGTCTGCTAATGAACGTAAACAGTTTGATACATTTTCTTCTTCATTATATGCAGAGATACCATAATAAAGTTCAGGTGTCATATTATTCTCCCTCATTAACCATACATTTTTATGCCAGCGAATGTATCGTTCCCGGACTCTTTCAGTTTTTTTGCTTTGGCATAATCCTTTTCAGCAAGCTTCTTTTTTCCTAAAGCTCCATACACAGCTGCACGATCTCTATATGCTTCCTCATAGTTTGGATCTAGTTCAATTGCTTTATTATGGTCGGCTAGAGCTAAATCAGACTCACCTAACTTCTGATAAGCAAAACCACGATTATTGTATGCAAGAGCAGAATCTTGCATAAGTTCGATTGCTTTTGTAAATGCTGAAATCATTAAATCCAGTTTACCCAAATAATAATAAGCATTGCCTAAATTTCTGTACGCTTCTCCAAATTCAGGATTAATCTCTATTGCTTTAAGATAATCTGGAAGAGCAAGATCGTATCTTCCCAAATATTTTTTGCATCTTCCTCTTGAATTATATGCTTCTGCAAAATCTTCTCTTAGCTCTATCGCTTGATTTAGTTCCCCACTTGCTGATTCTGGTTTTTCTCTCAGAAGAAGACTTTGTGCTTTATTGAAGTGGAGTTGAGCTGGATAATCCTCAAGATTCATATCTGAAGGGAAAATCCTAACATATTGTTCTCCTCCCTCAGAAAGTGTTAAAAAATGTAAAGGAAAATCTCTTAATTGATAATAGATATATTGCGAAATGTTTTCATTGGTTGCTCTTCCTACAATATCGTCAAGGTACTGACCTTCCAGGGAAGATAGAACTTCTTCTAGCTCTTTTTTGGGCTCATCATAATCAATTTCACCTACAAATCCATTAGTAATTTGGCCTTCTAAAGTTATTTCAACTTTAAACTCATGAATCCTCAAAGTTCTGCTGCCATGTGTTGCCTTGAATTTCCGGATAATTCCCAAGAGTGCCATTTTATCTTCACCTTATTATTTTGACTTTGCTCCCCAATATTTTAGAAATATCTTCTAATCTTCTTTCTATTGTATCAGAGCCAATTTTGTAAGGAATCTTTGCTGAGTATGTTAATTCGTGCTCAGAATAAGAGAAACAAGTTATAAAATCGAAATTAACGTCATCAAGTAACCTTAATGTCTGTCTAAAATCCGTTTCAGTTTCTGAGGGAAATCCAATCATGATATGAGTCCCGATTCCTACATGAAATCTTTTTTTGACTGTTGTTAAAGCTTCTCTGACAGCAGCAGATTTATGGGGTCTCCTCATTAGTCTTAATATTCTGTCGCTTCCAGATTGAATTGGAAAATTGATAACTCTTATTCTTTGGTTTTTTTCATTTTCTTCTAAAACATTAAAATGTTTTTCAAAATCTCTACGAAGCCAATCAACACCAAAATCATGAATATATAATCTATATTCTGGCAAAGAAATTAATTCCCTCAACAGAATAGGAAATCTAATTCCAATATCCCTTCCATAAGCCCCTGTATCTCCTCCCATCAACATAACAGTTTCTTCCCCAAGCAATATTCCTTCTTTCACCTGTTTGACTATCTCTTCCAGAGGTCTACTAGCAAGCTTTCCAGTCGCGTACCTTATCGCACAATAGGAGCACCTCCCAAGACAGCCCTGATTAATAACTACCTTAAATCCATGTTTCGCTAAATCATACTCTTCTCTATAAGTTAATTCGTTTCCATATGATGTATGACCATGGGAATCAAAAACGGAGCGGTTGGGTATTGGGATAGTCAACATCGGACTCTTACTTTGAAAAATAGAATCAAGAGTTTCCATATTTCTCGGTGAAAATATGTGATAAACATTATATTGCGATAATTCATCAGGATTTATGGAAGGAAGACACCCGCCCACAATCAACTTACCTTTATTTGATAGCTCTGCTGATATCTGTTTAATTCTGGACAAAGATGCTCTTTCTGTTGAAGAATCAACAGCACAAGTTACTACAATTGCATAATTAGATGCACTTGGAGAGCCCACGAGTTCAATTCCATTTTTTTTTAAGTAGTTTAGTACTCTTTGTGCGTCTAACTGTCTTTGTTCGCAACCAATACAATCAACATAAGCTTTCATTTTCTAAAATCACCTCTATGGATTTCCCAATCTAAAGTGCTTCTCATACTAACTGAAAAAATAGTTTTCATCTGAGGATTTTCAACATAAAGCTGAGATTGGGCTCTAGCTATCTTAAGTATATCCTCCTTAGAAAGATGAGGATATTTCCCTAACACGGATTTAGGGTCCGCATGAAATACATTAGAAGCGATTCCTATTCCTTTGCTAACCATATATTCATTTCCTCTGATTGTACTCCCTGGAGGCTCTAAACCCCAAACCAAGCCGCAAAAGACGTTATAATCACCAAATACTTCTCCTGCATAATCAAGCGCTTCCCAACATTTTTCATATCCATAGAAATGATATTTTCCTGGACAGATTTTCTCAAATAAATCTCTGTCAAATACTTCAAGATTAAAAGCTATTGATGTGACTCCCGCTTCCTTAAATTCCTCAATTAAGCTAAAATCGTATGGAGGATGAGCTAGAATGTGGATGGGAATCTTAGGATCTAGTGTGTCGTACATGGTTCTTATTGGCCTTATAACATATTCTCTCGTTTCTTCATCAGTTCTACAAGTCCCCATCGTAATTGATATCAGAGGAATATCTCTCCATTTAGTGTTTTGAAAAAGCCGCGTTGCTTCAACAATCTGTTGATCAGTAAAGTTAGATGCCATGTGCTTACCAACAGTTTTTCTCGTTCCCTTCATTGAACAGAATCCACAGGGCTTGCCCTCAGAGAAATAATAACATTCTGGATAAAAGAAAAATCCAGGAGTATCTTCTCCAGCAACTGCAATTATATTCTGGCTTGGAGTGTCGTCGCTTAATTGTTCATCAAAATAAGCTGGCCTTTCCGGCAGACGAACTGATCGGAAGTAGCAGTCATTGTGGTATAAATTAACACAACCACCTTCAATTTTCAGATTCCATGGGGAATTCTCCTTACGAAGTAAGGCCACGACAATATCATCTCCTAAAAGAAGCACTTGAGGAAAACGGTGCTTTGGAGCAACTCCTCTGCTAGTTTGTCCATACACGAACTGATTATCATAAAATTTCTCAGGATAATCTGCAAATAGATTTATATCAGAATTTATCCCTTTTGATAATAGGAAAATCTTTAATTCCGCACTTGACATGTTTTTTTGTATTAACCTATCCATATCGCCTACCTCTGTAATTTTAAATATCAAAAATTTTTTGACACAATTGAAGAGCTTTTTCGGGACCTGGCCATGCACGAAGCTTTTCCCCAATATTTTTTGTCCGATTTCGCGCTTTCATAGCTATGTACACAAGCTCTCGGATTTCGTTAACAGAGCTTGTGTTTGGCTCGAAAACTTCACCGAGTTTGTGGCGTTCAATATCTGCTGCCCCAAAAAATTGGTCTGAAGAGAATGGGGCAACGAGAAGCGGGATACCGGCAGTAAGTGCTTCTGTGACTGTATTGTTACCTCCATGACAGATAACGAGATCAGAATGAGGGAGAATGGCGACTTGTGGAAGATAGCTACGAACCATCCAATGATCTGGGATGACCCCTAACTTCTTTGGATTCATAATACCAGAGGACAATATCACTCTCACAGGTTCCGAACGTAAAGCCTGAACAATCCTTTTCAGAACATCGCTTCGAGCTGATAGAACGGTTCCAAAAGAAATATAAATTGTTGGTAAATCTGGCTTTGAAGACAATAGCCATTTCTCGAGATTTGAATCAATAAATTCGTTGCGTACTGCTGATCCAATGAAATATGCATACTTTGGAATAACACGTTTACGGTATAATGCCAGTTCACCAGGATAGTTGAATAATATAAGATTTGGTGATGCAGCCGCAAATCCATTTTCAACGGGAATTGCTTTTGGTTCTATTTGCATCATTGTTTTGTTGAACTCTTTAGTGAATTTCGACTGTACCTCTCGACAAATTTTTTCAAGGTCTTTGAGTTCTTCGTCTGTCATACGAAACCTAGATGGATAATAGTAGGGAAAGCCGTATAGTTCTTCTTTTGTAGGAAACTGAGCAGGATGACCAGTGACAAAAGTAACAAAAGGAACACGAAGCGCAAGAAGTGCGGATGTGGCGTTATAGCACAGCTGGACACTTATTATTAATTTCGGTTGGACTTTTTCTATTATATCACAAATTCCTTTTGCCACTTTTCGAGGTCTCCATAAAAGATCGTGTAATCTATTTTGGGCCTGATATCGAAGAGTTGCTATCATGCCTCTTCCAGTTGCTTCAAAGTAAGAGGAAAGACGAGCTCTCTCCATTGGGGCCTGTTCTTCAAGGCGCATAAAGCAGGAATTGGAACCTTCCCCTAGAACCAGATTAATATGTTTGAAACCATCTTTTTGTACACGTTCAGCAAGGGCAGGACCAGTTGCTACGATAACATCTTTACCAATGGCCTTCCAAGATAATCCAATTGCAGATAACGGAAGGTAATGAGATATATTATTGGGAGTAATAAAAAGAACGCTCATATTAAACACCCAATTAATCTACTATCGGATAGAGAGTATTTCTCTATTGGTACATCTTTATATTTTATCCTTTTAGAATAGTTAGCAGGCGATATATTTCTAGCAATATTATTAAGAAATATATGTTGCGTAATTATTATTTCTATTTCTTTAGCCAAAATCGTTCACCACCAATTGATTCTGTGTAAGATATTACTTTTTTCATCATTAATCGGGAATCTCCAAATAGAGCCGGGATCTGAGATTCATATTTACTAACTGCTTTAATTTTCTTTTTTAACGAATTTAATGAAAGTGGTATAACGACAGGATGCCAATCATGTCTAGATTTTATTAAGTTAGCAACGGCTTTCTTCTCCATTGCATATGGGAGATCCTCGTAATAGGCTAGTGACTTTCCGAATGCACTTTCAGCGGCGATTCGAGTTATTTGATGATCAACGTGATTTCCGACTGCAAGTGGACAAAACAGGTAATCATGAGCTGGCAATTCATTCATTAAAGCCACTAGTTCAGCAATTAGATTTTCTTCAACTGGATGAATTCTTTTGAAGATCTCAGCATTTGAACGGTAAACATAATCTTCAGTCGAAGGTAAACATCGGCAGATACAATCGGGGATATTCCAATGGAGGTGGTCAGCTCTCACTGTTTTACATGCTTCCATATCTTCCCTCCTACGAATTGACACCACATTATTTGAGAATTTATGCTGAGTGTGCATCTTCCTAGCGAGCTCCGAGAGTGTGTTGTGAGGAGAATCACCAGCAGCAATGGTTACTATTAATGTTGACTTGTTACAATAGGTCTTTTGTGTAATCTGTCCCCCGCATGAGAGTATGGCATCATCTAAATGTGGAGAAAGAAAAATATTATCATAATATCTCTTTTTTATATGTTTAATGCACAAGGTAAATTTAACTTTCATTATAACCAGCTCTTGTCTTACTTAATTTCGTTATCCAATATTTTTGATATACTTGTTTCCAAAAGGAGGAAATGGAATTATTTTCGCCAACAGTTATTGCTAACCCATGCCCACAATACATACATACTTTTTTTAAAATACTCTGCATAGATATTTGATTAACATCATACAATGATTTAATACAAATATCATTATCTAAAACCCTCGCTACAGCAGCTCCTGGCCCACATGGAGAATAGCCTCGCGTTGTAAGTCCCAATCCGCATTCGCTAGTAATTTTGCAAGTATGAACATTATTACTAAAATCTATTGGGGCAAGATCAACATTGTTGAACCATTTAGGATTATTAGTTTTAGGTCTCTTTATTACTTTAATAATTTTACCTATTTTTTTATCGTTTTTGGTAACTTCTTCACCATAGTTATTTGTAACTAAAAATAATTCACAAATCTGAAATTTAAGCGTGTACTTTCTAAGGATGTGAATTATTTCTTCTAAGTCAGGATGTAAGGTCGGCTCTCCGCCCAATATACCAATACTATACCACTTATAATTCAATTGGATCGATTCATTAATAAAATTATGGATTTGTTCCAAGGACATATTTTCTTTCGCAGGTGCTTGACTACATCTTCTATCACAAAATTTGCACATTAAATTACAATTTGTTGTTAATTCTATCTCCACTTTATTCAGATTGGGCAAATTTAATAATGTAAAATTCATTTGCTTATCCCTCATTTTATTTATACACCTTATCGGGCACACGGCATTTAATCATTTCCTCCAAACATGCGGGCAATTTCATATAACGTGTTGCGTGTAACCGAAGCCGGCGTAAGTTAAGAAGCAGGCTCAAGAGAAGAAGCAAATTGTAGCAGACAAAAAATCTATAGAAATGTGGCCGGTTTGGGTGAGGGTGTCGAAGGTACCCGAACCAGTTACACGCTGTCGTATGATGTTCATAGGCTTTAAGGATTCTCTACTGGATAGGCTAAAGCTTACAAAATAGACCCAACGTGCTTTACAAGACCGGGGCACTCTGCGATACTATGTCCAGGAGGGGACGCGGTTGCAACCGGTTCGAACTTCCGCCGAAATAACCGCACATATTAAAATACTTCCCGCGCGCCAGCCCTATTCATATCAGAAATTATCCAAGAAAGCAACCCAACTGCGCCTCTTGGGGATGTCCTATGACCCAATAGCTAGCAGGCTACACATTAATAGAAAAACTGCCACAAAAGCTTGCAGGTATGAAAGGAGGTACCTTATGTTCTGGCCGCTTAGCATTTATACGCTAATACGTCCAAAGGAAGGATAGATCTGGGCTCAAATTCGCACCTTACATGAAACTGATAAGGCTATATTGGTTGACAATGGTATGAAAATTTGGATCCCGAAATCGCGGATACATGGGATAAGACTAAGGAACAACACCTTTGAGATTTACGTCAAAGAAAGCACTGTTGGATAGTACTTAGGACTTTATTCAGGATGTTCTACTCCAACAGTTACGGTTTTAACTTCTAATCGTTCTTACGCACAACGATTTGTGTGTATCTGAAGTTTGCCGAAGGCAAATTTGGATCGGAGGGCGATAACCCGTAGCCAGATACACACTGGTTATGCGCACCCGTAAGGGTCGGAGCGATAACGGAGAGTCGTAAGCAAAAGCCCAAGTTTTTCATATACTATCCCCTCTAAATATGTTATCCGTTTTTGAAAAATTAAGATCTATATTTGAAAAGAAACATTCCTCCTCATTTGCCTCATTCATTATTTCTTTTAAATGCAAGGTGGAGACATATTGGTAAGTTCTATCAAAGTTGTACTTATAGATTACAATATCAAATAGTGTTTTCAACAAATCTTGGTAAGTGGTTATTTTCCACTTAATCTTAATCTTAAACATCCTCGCAAAATTATTTACTTCTCTCTTTTTATTAAGAAATGAAATATCTTTTTCATTTCCTATGATAATACAATCAATTTCCCTCTGATTCTTTTCGTTCTCAACAATAAGAAAAATAAGATTGTCATCCAGAAGATTTTGCTTCACATATTGAATGGCAATAGATCCTAACTTGTTTTTTCTTAATTTCATGTTGGTTGATTCAAAGTCTTTAATCTTTTCAACAATTAGGTTAAGTCCTTTCATCCGTTTTGCCCAATATTTCTGAGCACCAATAAGAACTTCTTTCTCAAAATTTTCCTTATATTTTTTATTAATATCAATACCAACTGAGTTCCTATTCATGACATATGCCATCGCTAGCGTCGATCCAGAACCAGCGAATGGATCAAAAACTAGATCATTCTCGTCTGTAGATATGGAGATTATTCTCTCAACAAGAGAAAAAGGAAAAGGACAGAAGTGGTTAAGATAGCCATTACCCCAACCACGAATTGGAGTAATAAATTCCCAAATGTTTGATGGAGCTTTACCTTTGGGGTTATATCGTTCTGGATAAGTCAACCACCATTTTTTTAGGTTTGCTATTTCACGAGTCCGATCTATGTGAAATTTGTATTTATCATTCTTAATGTAAAAAAAGATATATTCGAAGTGATTTTTGAATCTCCCTTTTGCATTCCAGGGTATGTTTTTAGTTTTGTTCCAAATGATTAAATCCTTCAATTTCCACGTTGATGAAAAAGTACTGGTGAGCTCTCGATGAATATCAAAAGGTAGGGGAACTGTAATGCCATCCTTTCTTATGGTATCAGCAATCATCCAAAAGGTAGCATTTGATGAAGATACATCATAGCATTCTTGAAAGGTTGTTGTTATATCTTTCAAATATCTATCGTAATTTTGTCCAAAGCCAATTTGCTTTCTAGCTGCCTCATAATTTTTCACATCAAAATAGGGAGGTGAAGTAATAATTAGATCTGGTTTCCAAATCTTATATTTTTTAAACACTTTCTCAATATTTCTAGAGTCTTCAATAATGTAACTGTAAGTGGTCATAGAATTCCCTCGTAATACTGAGGATAATATCTATAATACTTAACATAACTCTTTAAGTCATAAAATGAGCGCAATTCAAAGGGAAGTACTTCCTTATTCATCTTGTCGGTCATTTTTTGCTCTTTTAGACTAGAGTCGTCTCTTTCTGTTTTATCTTCTATTTCTTCAATTTTTTGTTTTAGTTCCTCTATATGGGAATCCATGTAAAATTTCTCACAATAGGTAAGGATCGGAACATTTATATCCCTAACCTCTTCATTCGTAGAGATAAACTTATTACCCCAATCTTTATTACACAACTCATCATTGTTATCAAAAATACCTCCTATCGTGAACATTGGAGTGCTGTCTTGATATCTAAAAGAAAATAACTTATAGAATCTTATATCACGATATTCGGACATTGTCATTAGATAGTTCATTATTACGTCTTGTAACAGCAAGGGAAAATTTTTGGGTGTATAATATCTTCTATCCCTATGCTCTTGGGAAACATAGGTTCCGAAATCACGATAGAAATTTTCTCGATCTTGTTCTCGTTTAGACCAATACTTTTCACAATATGCGTTTAAGGTGATTATTAAGATATCTTTCTTCTTGCAATTTTTCGTAATTATCTTAAGATCCGATAATACAATATCTTTTAATTTATTGTCATAATCCAACCATAACACGGTATTCTGTTTCCACTCATATTCACTAAGAAAATCAGTAGAAATTTTATTCTCGAACAATATAAAGTCGTATGGCCTATTGAATTTAAATCTATTTTTTGTAGATTTATCGTCAATAGATAGCAACTTACTCATGTTCAATATTTTGTGGAATAATATGAAATCATAGTAATATATTGACCCAAATCCAATATAAATATATTTACTTAATGGAATCTCTTTTTTTAGTTCTTGGAGGATTTCTATTATAATTTTTCTTTCAATTTGTTTTTTGGGTCTAAGCATATAGTTAACATATTCGAAACTTCGTTTTTCCGTCTGTT
>SDBS01003519.1_pt1 | contig 15374 bp, 15 predicted proteins | sample 2277091 | NCBI WGS metagenome assembly SDBS01 (sample SAMN10404972, study PRJNA504765) | marine sediment metagenome | isolation source: marine sediment core GS10_PC15, 163 cmbsf | place: Arctic Ocean: Southern Knipovich Ridge | collected 2010 | reverse complement strand
TGAGATAATAATGAAATTTCCTCTTTATATTTTTTTAATTTTCCTTCAATAACTTCATTAATTATCTTCTGGGGTTTTCCTGAATCTTTAAATTGTTCTTGATAAATCTTTCGTTCCCCGGCTAAAAATTCTTCCGGAATATCTTCCTCGTTTAAAAATAAAGGTTTCATCGCCGCAATTTGTAAACAAATCTCATGAGCTAATTTTTTAAAATCTTCTGACTTGGCTACAAAATCTGTTTCACAGCGAATATCTAATAATACCCCTATTTTTGAATTGGGATGAATATAGCTTTCAATAAGCCCTTGTTTGGTTTCTCTTGCTGTTTTCTTTGCAGCAAAATCTTTCCCCCAAGTTCTTAAAATATATTTTGCTTTTTCTATATCACCCTTCGCTTCTGTTAAGGCCTTCTTACATTCTATTGGCCCAACACCGGTTTCCTTACGAAGTTTTTTAATTTTAGAAATAGAAATCATATTATCGGTATTAATCTTTTTTTGCTTTCTTTTTTGATTTTAATATTACTTCTTTTACCTTCTCTAATATATACTTTACCGAAGAAATTGAATCGTCACTAGCTGGAATGGGATAATCTACTGAAGTCGGGTCAACATTAGTATCAATTATACCAATAATTTTTATTTCTTTTTTCCTTGCTTCTTTAGCGGACAACGCGTCTTTTCTCGCATCTAAGATAAAAACAGCGTCCGGAAGTTTTTTCATATTTTTTATGCCTCCAAACTTAATCTTAAGTCTCTGAAGTTCTTTATCAATTCCCAACCTCTCTTTTTTCGTATATTTCTCAAGTTCACCGGCTTTCTTTTTTTCCTCAAGCTCCCTATAATATTCAATTCTTTTTAAAATTGTTTCGAAATTAGTAAAAGTTCCACCCAACCACCTTTCATTAATATAAGGAAGTTCACAATCTTCAGCTATTTCCTTTGTCAAATTTTTAAATTGAATTTTTGTCCCAACCAAAAGTAAAGTTTTCTCATCAGAAATAAGCTTTTCAATAAATTTAAGAGCCTGGGTAAATTTTTCAGCCGTTTTTTCAAGGTCTATAATATGAACCCTATTTTTTATTCCTAAAATATAGGGTTTCATTTTGGGATGAAGTTTAGAAATTTGATGACCAAAATGAAGCCCCGCTCCCGTCATCTCGTCAGTATTAATATTAAAACCGCGAACAATTTTTTTCTTTGTTTTCTTAATTTCTTTCTTGTCTTTGGTTTCTGTTTTGTTTTCAGCCATATAATTTTTCTAAATATATCATTATTTCAAAACTAAATCAAGCATCTTGATTTTTCCAGAAAATCTGATATGATTAGAAAATATCAAAATTAAATTATAGAGATAACAAGTCATCTATTATATATATGAAAAAAGATATACACCCTAAATATTATCCCGATACCAGAGTCATATGTGCCTGTGGCAATTCTTTTACTGTTGGTTCAACTAAAGAATATATTGAAACTGAAATTTGTTTCAAATGCCATCCCTTTTATACCGGAAAAGAGAAAATTTTGGATACCATGGGACGGGTTCAGAAATTTAAAGAAAGGGTCGCTAAGAAACAAGAAATTAAAAAAGGAAAGAAAAATAGGAAGAAGAAATAATTATGGATTCAGTAATCATTGAAATTAGAGCAGGAACCGGGGGCGATGAAGCTGGTTTGTTTGCCAATAACCTCTTTAGAATGTACTCAAGATATGCCCAAACGCAAGGTTGGCAGCAAAAAATTTTGAGCTCTAATTCCTCAGAAATAGGCGGTTTTAAAGAAATTATTTTCATATTAAAGGGCGACGACCCCTTTTCTCAATTAAAATATGAAGGCGGTGTCCATAGAGTTCAAAGGATTCCTAAAACTGAAAAAAGTGGAAGAGTTCACACCTCAACTGCCACGGTTGCCGTTTTGCCTAAGCCAAAAGAAGCAGAAATTAAAATAAATCCAACTGACCTAAAAATAGACCATTATAAATCTTCTGGACCCGGGGGCCAAAACGTCAATAAGAGAGAAACAGCAATAAGAATCACCCACACTCCAACCGGACTTACCGTTACTTCGCAAACTCAAAGAAACCAATTAGAGAATAAAGAAAACGCTCTGACTATCTTGGCAGCAAAACTTTTGGAAAAAGAAAGAAAAGAAAAAGAAGAACAACTCAGCGGAAATAGAAAAGCCCAGATTGGCTGGGCAAAAAGATGCGAAAAAATCCGAACATATAATTTTCCCCAAAACAGGGTTACCGATCATCGAATCAAAAAGAGCTGGCACGACATTGAAAAAATTATGGACGGAAGATTAAATCCCATAATTAAAGCTTTCAAAAAAGCAGAAAATAAAAATAAGTAAATCTAAAATTAACCATAAAAAAATAGAGAATTATTCTCTATTTTTTTATTTCTCAAGTTTTTTGATATCTTTTTCGTAATTTTCTACAATTCTCATTACCGGATAACCATAATCTCTTTTATAAACCCCTTTATAACGAGATTTATACCAACTTGGTCCTGCAAAATAACTTAAGGCGGCATTAAATTCACCATTATAAGTTTGCTTAACGGCTCCGTAATCTGACAAATATAATGCCGAGGCTAAGAAAGCATCTTTAATATCCCAGGGATCAGATACTTTCCCTGTAATTTCTTCTACTCTTTCACCATATCCGTATTCTCCCCAGGTTTTAGGCATAAATTGAGCAGGACCCATTGCTCCTCCCCAACCATAACTCATCGGACAAGAAATAGGCGTCTCAAAAGGGTCACGAGCCAAATCTTTAGCTTTGTTTAATTTCTCAATAATTTTCAAGAAATAAGGAATATTGCTCGGACTCATTGTCTTGTAAGCTTTGTTCCCTGTTCTAATATATATTCCTTCCCCGGTTTTAGTGTTTCTCAAATAACACTGACCAACATTTTTACCGATATTAGATTCCTGGGTCAAAACAGCTAACAAAAAGGCAGGTCTAACACCTGTTAATTTCTCTACCTCCTTTGCTAACTCATATGCCTCACCAAAGGTAGGAGCTTTAGGCACACCGATTAACTCAAAAATCCTCGTTCTGATTTCAGCTGCCGTTTTTTCGGTTTCGGTTTTTGCTTTAAGATATTTTTGATATTCCGCTTCGGTTAACTTTAAAAAATACTCCTGTTCTTTTTTCGTGACGGCTTTTTCTTGTTTTTGGAGAGTCTGAATTTTAGTCAGATTTTCCAAGTCCTCTTTCTCTTCGCCCATCTCTTCTTTTTGTTCTCCTAAATAAGATTTTAAATTCTTTGTATTCTCTAAAGTTTCCTGCAACTTAGAATCTAAATTCTCTAAATAAACTAAATTGTCAAAAAAATCAGAAAGACTTCCTTCAAGTAAAATTTCAATTGATGATTTCTGGTCTTCTTCATAAACCGTCCTTAAGACATTAACCAACTGGTCTCTTGAGTCTTCAATTTTTAAAGAAATTTTATCAATTGATGACTGAGTATCTCTAATCTGCAAACCAAGGTCTTTTATCATCACGTTCCCTTGATAAATCTGGTAATCTAAGCTTTTTATTTTATTCTTTAAAGTATAAATCTCATTTTGCAAACTCTTTTTTTCTTTTTCGGTTTTTTTAAGGTCTTTCTCTATCTCGGCACTTTTTTCTTCTAAGTACTCTCCGCACTTCTTTAAGAGTTCTTTACATTCTTCCGGAAAAAGGTCTTCGCACTGCTTATCAATCTCTTCAAATGATTCACAAATTTTAAAATCAAAAGAATTAGATTCTTCGGCTAAAAGAAAACTCGGCAAAACTAAAACCGAGACAAAGGCAAATAATAGAATTATTTTTGAATTTGTCATTTGGATTTTTCTTTAGTTTCTTCTTTCTTCTCCTCTTCTTGTTTTTCAGCTGGCATACCTGCTTCCTCCTCTCCTTCTTTTTCTTTCTTCCTCTCCACCTTCTCTACTTCCTCTACTTTTTCTTCAATTGGTTTTTCTAGCTCTTCCTCAACCTTTTCAGGAGGAAGTACAGAGACCACAACTTCTTTTGGTTCCTTTAAAATTTTTACCTCTTTTGAAACAATTAAATCTTTAATTGAAATACGGTCTTCAAAGGTTTTAAGTCCTTCAACATTAACTTTAATTTCGTGAGGGAGATTCTGGGGTAAAGCTTTTACTTCAACTTCTGCAATATCTTTAACCAAAGTCCCCCCAAACTCTTTCACTACTGGAGAAACCCCTTCAAAAACCAAGGGGACCGTAGCTTCAACCTCTTCTTTTAAAGATGCTTGATAGAAATCAATATGTATAAATCTGTCGGTTACGGGGTTTTTTTGGACTTCATGAATTAAAACCGGCCTTTTTTTCTTTTCTCCTTCAATCTCAAGAGAAACCAAAGAGCTTTCTCCAGTTTCTTTAAATACCTCCTCAAATTCCTCATAGCCAACCTCAAGAGATAAATTCTTTACCCCTGGTCCATAAACTACGGCCGGAATTTTATCTTTATTTCTTAAAGATTTTGTTTTTTTACCAAAATCCTTTCGAATTTTCGCAGATAATATAAGCATATTTTATTTAATAATGTGGAGGCATTGGACAGGACAAGCATCAGCAGCTTCCTGGGCACAACCAATCTTTTCCATTTCCAACTCTTCATTACCAGCTTTGTCAACTTTTGAATCCTTAAGATGAGCCTTCCCGTCATCCCCCATCTCCCAATACTTTGAACAAAGAGCCACACAAGAACCGCAACCTATACACTTTTGTCGTTCTAAAATAATTTTCACAATTTATTATTACTGCCAAATAATTTAATCTTTGTTTCAACGACTTTTTGAACGGCCTCAATCACCTCTGGTAAATGTTTATAAGGCCTTATTTCCTTTGGATTTTCTTCTAATACTTTCTTTAGAGTATTTGTATAAGCTAATCTTAATTCAGTATTAATGTTAATTTTAACAATTCCAAGTTCTATTGCTTTCTTAATATCTTTCTCAGAGGTGCCGGACCCTCCGTGTAAAACTAAAAATTTATTCCCCACCCTTTCTTTAATCTCTTCTAATTTTTCAAGTCTAATCCTGGGATTTCCGCCCTTAACCGTGATGCCATGGAAAGTGCCAATACTCACTGCCAAAGAATCTACCTCTGTTTCCTTTATATATTTTTCAGCTTCTTCGGGATTAGTCAAGTCCTTTTCTTCTAACTCAAACTTCTTTTCATACACTTTTGATGTTTCGGTGCCAATAAGCCCAACTTCGCCCTCAACTAAAATTCCGAATTTCTTGGCATATTTTACTACTTCTTTTGTCCTTTCTATGTTTTCTTCAATCGGCAACCCTGAGCCGTCAAAATGAACCGCTTCGTAACCTGAATCACAGACCTCTTTTAAATACTTAAAAGATTTTCCGTGGTCTAAGTTTAAAAAAATGGGCAAGCCAGTTTCTTTTTGAAAAGCACTTTTCAAAGAAGCCGCTTGTTCTAAACCCAAAAATTTGCTTTCTCCCTCAGAAGTCCCTAAAATTATGGGGGATTTCATTTTTTTCGCTGCCTCAATTATTCCTTTAAGCTGGGAAAGGGTCGAAAAATTAAATTGTCCTATTGCCCAGTGTTCTTTCTGGGCTTTTTTAAAATATTCTAATAGTGTCACAATTTTGATTTAATTACTTTTACTTTCTGCCAGGAATCTGTTCTTTTTAATAACCCTTTTTTTGCTCCTATTTTTTGAATACAAGAGAAAGCATTGGCGCTAGCTAATTGAATAGCATAAGGAATATTATTCTTTTTAATAAATCCGCTTACAAATCCGGCTCCGAAGGCGTCTCCTGCTCCGGTTCTGGCCACCACTTTTGATTCCGACTTTTTAGTTCTATAAAGATACTCTCCGTCAGAAACCACAACGCCTTTTGCTCCTTTTGTCATTATCGTTATGCCGGGACACATTTTATCAATCCTTTCGAAAACTTTCTTTTCTTTCTGATAAGGCGTTTTAGCTAATAAAGATGCCTCTTCCTGGTTTAGAATTAAAATATTAACTTTTTTAAGAATTCTTTTCAAGGTTTTTGAGGGTAAAGAAAGTTGAGAGTTGCCGGGATTGAAAGCAATTTTTATTTTATTTTTGCAAGCAAAATTAACTATGTCTTCTGAAATACTACAAAGTTTTCCTGAAAGCGGAGCTAAATAGAACCATTTTGCCTTCAGTTCTCTCCAGGGAATACCGTTTTTAGATAAAAGCTCTGAAGCCCCTCGATAAACTAAAATGGTTCGGCCTTGTTTGGATATATTTAAAATAATGGAATGGTTAGTCGGCTTTAACTTTGTTGTAAAAATAAGACTGATATCTACCCCTAATTTTTTCAACTCTTCAATGATTTCTCTTCCAGAAATATCATCACCAACTGTTGCGCAATAAGCTACTCTAAAACCCTGCCTTAAGAAAGTAGCAGCTGTATTAGTCCCACCTCCTCCAGAAGAAAGATATATATTTTCAACATCAACTTTTGAACCTAAATTAAAACAAATTCCTTTACCAGTAACAAATTTTTTATTTTTGGCTATTTGATAACTTTCTGGGGTTAAAAATATATCCCAAGTTGCTGAACCAAAAGTTATAATATCATACATATTTAGGATTTCTTGGTCTTCGCCAAGTTTAAAATTGTTTTTATTACTGTATCGGGATTTATTGATATACTCTCAATCCTCTCTTTTACTAAAAACTCAGCGAATTCGGGAAGATCGCTGGGCCCTTGGCCGCAAATTCCACAGTATTTCTTTTTCACATTACAGAAACGAATAACTTTTGAAATCATCTCTTTGATTGTAGGATTTCTCTCATCCCCAATTTTTTGTAAATAGGCATTATCTCTATCAATCCCCAAAGATAATTGGGTTAAATCGTTACTACCAATAGAATAGCCATCAAAAATTTTTAAAAATTCATCGGCCAATATTACATTCGAAGGAATCTCGCACATCATATAGACCTCTAATCCATCCTTTCCTTTTTGCAACCCAGTTTTCTTCATTATTTTCAAAACCTTTTTACCCTCTTCAACTGTTCGGCAAAACGGAATCATTAACTTTACATTTTTTAAACCAAACACATTTCGCACCCGCTTTATTGTCTCGCATTCCATTAAAAAGGCGGGTTTAAATTTTTCGTCATAATATCTTGAAGCTCCTCTCCAGCCGAGCATCGGGTTTGCCTCGCCCTCTGGCTCAAAAAGTTCTCCTCCTACTAATTGAGCGTACTCATTTGTTTTGAAGTCAGAAAATCTAACAATTACGGGCTTGGGATAAAAAGCAGCGGCAATCTGACCAATTCCTTCGGCTAATTCTTTTACGAAATATTCTTTTTTATCTTTGTGTTCAACAGTTATTTCTTCAATTTTTTTCTTTAATTTTTTATCTTTTAGTTTTTTGTAATGGTATAAAGCTAAAGGATGAACTCTGATTTTTTCGGCGATTATAAATTCCTCTCGAGCCAGACCCACTCCGTCGTTTGGCAAAAACGAGGTTTTAAAAGCAATTTCCGGCGCCCCAATATTTATCATTATTTTTGTTTTTAATTTAGGTATCTTCTTGAGATTATATTTTTTAATTTTAAAAGAAACTTTACCATTAAAAATTCTTCCGTTTAAACCCTGAGTGCAGTCCACGGTTACAGTTTGACCAGTTTTTAAAACTTTGCTTGCCTTTTCTGTTCCTACAATACAAGGTATCCCAAGTTCCCTTGAAACAATTGCGGCATGAGCCGTTTTTCCACCTTCGTCTGTAACAATTGCCGAAGCTAAAGGGAATATACTAACCCAATCAGGGTCGGTCATTGTGGTTACTAAAACTTCTCCCTTTTTAAACTGAGAAATTTCTGAAACATTGGGAATCAAATGCACCTTGCCAGTTCCAATCTTGTCGCCAATAGCAATACCAGTTAAAATCGGGGTTTTTTTGGCCTTAATTTCGTACTCTTCATAAATCTTTCCGACTTTAGAGGCATGAATGGTCTCTGGTCTTGACTGAACAATAAACAATTCGCCTGTTTTTCCGTCTTTTGCCCACTCAATATCCTGGGGCATCCATTTCCTTGCTTTCTTTGAATAATGTTCCTCAATTAAAACTGCCCATCTGGCTAATGTCAAAATTTCTTCATCATTTAAGGAAAACACAAGTTGTTTCTTTGAAGACACTTTTACCTCTTTTATTCCTCCTTTTTTGTTATAAATATACTTTATGGTTTTTCTCCCAAGGTCTTTTCGAATAATCGCTTTATACTTTTGTTTTAGAGTTGGTTTAAAAACATAAAACTCATCGGGCGTAATCCTTCCTTTTACAATCATCTCACCTATTCCCCAAATTGAATTAATTAAAACAACGTCGGGAAAACCGGTTTCCGTATCTAAAGTAAACATCACCCCGGAGGAAGCTAAGTCTGACCTTACCATCTTTATGATTCCGACAGAAAGAGCGAATTTTAAATGAGGAATTTTCTTTTCTTCTCTATAAGCAATAACTCTGTCAGTGAATGTTGAAGCTAAACATTTTTTTATTGTTTCCAATAGTTCTTCCCCGCCTTTGACATTCAAAAAGCTTTCAAACTGACCGGCAAAAGAGGCCTCTGGCATATCCTCACAAACCCCGGAAGACCTGACAGCAACACCAGGGTTTTTACCATATTTTCTTGCTAATTTTCGGTATGCTTTTGCTATATCTTTTTTTAAATCTTCGGAAAATTCTGCTTTTTTGATTAACTCCCGAGAGGCTCTGCCCACCTTTTGGAGACTTTTTATGCTTTTTGGATTAAATTTTTTAAAGATTTCCTTCAATTTCTTATCAATTTTATTTGTTTTCAGAAATTTCCAATAAGTTTGAGTGGTTAAAGCGAAACCGTCAGGAATATTTACTCCTTTTTTGGAAAGTTCTCCATACATCTCTCCCAAAGAAGCATTTTTCCCTCCCACCAAAGGAACATCTTTAAAATTAATTTCTTTTAACCACAAAATGTTTTTTTGAGATTTTTTAGGCATATTTTTTAATTTCCTTTGCTATTGCTAATTCCTCATCTGTTTTTATGGCCAAAACTTTAGTATTCTTTAAAATAGTTAAATCTTTGCAAATCATATTTCTAATTTTTAGAGACCCAAACCCAATTGACCCGGTAAAAACTAACAAATCACACCCTCCTAAAACAACGAAGAAAGCACCTATGTATTTTTGAATTGAATAGACATAAATTTCCAATGCCAATTCAGCTTTTTTATTTCCTTTCTTTATTGCCTTTAAAACTTCTCTCATATCAGAAAACCCACAAATTCCTTTAATTCCTGACTCCTGATTCAAAATGTAATCTAAGTTTTTTGTTTTTTTGTTTAGATATAAAATAATTCCTGGGTCCAAATTTCCGGACCTTGTCATCATAACCACCCCCTCCATTGGAGTAAATCCCATTGAAGTATCAATTGCCTTACCGTTTTTTATCGCCGTAATACTCGCTCCGCCACCTAAATGACAAGTAATAATTTTTAATTTTTTAAAAGGTCTTTTAATTTTTTGAGCTGCTGTTTTGGCTGCATACTCATGAGAAATTCCATGAAAGCCAAACCTGCGAAATCCGTATTTTTTTCTTAAATTCTCCGGTAAAGGATAAATATAAGCTTTTTCGGGCAAGTCTTTATAAAAGCCTGTATCAAAAACAGCAATTTGTCTTGCTTTTGAAAAAATTTCTGAGGCAACTTTTATCCCTAAAATATTAAAAGGATTGTGTAAAGGGGCTAATTTATTGAATTTTTCTAACTCTTTTAAGACTTTTTTAGTTACTTTTGTTAGGCCTCTGAATTTTTCCCCTCCGTGAACTACCCGATGACCCACTATTTTAATTTCTTTCTGATAATTATCTAATCTTTTTAAATCTTTTTCTAAAATCTCTCTGTATTTTTTAGAATTGAAAACCTCCTGCTTCCCCCCTTTTTCTAATTTCAGGTTATCAGCAAATAACTTCCATTTTATTGACTGGCTTCCGCAATTTAATACCAAAATCATATTATTGTTCCTTTTCCTTTTTTTGTTATCCCCGCTGCGTTTCCCTCATCAGTATCAAGGTGAACACAAAGTCGGAAATTTTTATCTATCCTAACTTTAACGTTATGAAAAATCAAAAACCTTTTTCCTCTAATCTTAATTGAGACTAATTTCCCCTCTTTAAAATTTAAGGCTTTGGCTTCTTTAGGACTGCAGTGAATATGCCGCCAAGCAATAATTACTCCGCTTTTAAGTTTAATTTTTCTTTTTGGACTAACTAAAGTTACCCCCGGCGTCCCTTTTAAGTCCCCTGATTTTCTTATCAAAGGATTTATTCCTAAATTAATAGCATCAGTTATAGATAATTCAACCTGAGTTTTCTTTCGAAGAGGTCCCACTATTCTTACTTTTAAAATCTTCCTCGAATCCACCTTAATATTCAGGGTTTCCTTAGCGGCAAACTGATTGGTTGTCGGAAGTTTTTTTAGCTCTTTCAATTTATATCCCCTTCCAAAAAGAATCTCTAAATCCTTTTGAGATAAATGAATATGTCTGGCTGAAACCTCAATAAGAATTTTTTTACTCATTATTTCATTATACTTTGTTTTCAAAAATTAAAAAAGGGTGAAAAATCACCCTCAAACTTTAGTATTTATATTAAGTATTAAATTCTTTTCCCTACATATTCGGCAAACTCTGCCAGCCGACAAGCATAGCTATATTCATTATCATACCAGCCCACAACCTTAATTAGATTATCTTTAGTCATTGTTAAAGGAAGATCAACAATCGCAGAAAAAGTATCGCCGACATAATCCGCAGAAACTAACGGTTCTTCTTCCACCCTTAAAATCCCCTGGAGTCCTTTGTCTTTGGCAGCTTTTTTAAATATTTCATTGACTTCTTCTGTTGTTGTGGATTTCTCCACTTCAACTATTAAATCCAAAATTGAAACGGTTGGAGTGGGAACTCTTAAAGCAATTCCATCTAATTTTCCCTCTATTTCCGGTATAACTTTTCCTACTGCCTTAGCCGCTCCAGTGGTCGTGGGAACGATATTTAAAGCGGCAGCTCTGGCTCTTCTCAGGTCTTTGTGTGGTAAATCTAATATCCGTTGGTCTGTCGTATAACTATGAATAGTAGTCATAAAACCTTTCTTTATCTCAAAGTTATCGTTCAAAACTTTGGCTATCGGAGCCAAGCAGTTAGTAGTACAAGAACCCATATCAACGATGTCGTTCTTTTTAGAGTCAAACTTATCTTCGTTTACTCCTAAAACATAACTGGGAACTTCTTCGGATTTAGCAGGCGCCGAAATTATTACTTTTTTAGCTCCGGCTTTAAGGTGCTTCTGAGCCCCCTCTAAATCTCTAAAATATCCTGTACATTCTAAAACAACGTCAATTCCTAAATCTTTCCAAGGTAATTTTTCCGGGTCCATTTCAGTAAAAACTTTAAATTTTTTCCCTCCCACAGAAATACTCTCTTCAGTAAAACTAACCACTTCTTTATATTCTCTATAAACAGAGTCGTGCTTTAAAAGATGAGCTAAAGTTTTATTATCAGTTAAATCATTAATTGCCGCCACTTCCAAATCCGGGTGATTTTCAATAATTCTCCTAAATGTTGGTCGACCAATCCGACCAAAACCATTTATTGCTATTCTTGTGGACATAAAAAATTAATCTTTTATTTTTAAAATTTTACAAATTTTCTGTTTATCAAATCCTACAACAATCTGGCCATCAATATCCACTACCGGCACTCCCATCTGTTCTGATTTCTCAATCATCTCCTTCTGAGCTTTTTCATCTTTTGAAACATCAATATCTTCAAACTTAATATTATACTGTTTCAAAAAACTCTTTAAAGTAACACAATATGCACAAGTAGGAGTACTAAATACCCGAACTTTTGGCTGTTGATTATTTCCCATTTCTAATTCAAGATTATAATTACAAACGAGGTTAAGAAATGAGAATTCATTCTCGTTTCTTAACCGGGTGCCATAATTATGCGACGAAGTCGCAATATAATTATACCTTAGCGAATCAAGGTTCTGCAAGCGAAGCGAGCAGGTTCTTATTAAAATTCGATTTGATTAATTAACTCCTGAACCTGGCTACAAACATCAGCAGGTTTGTTATCTGTCAATTTACAAATTAAAGCAGTTAGGTTTTTTGTTTCCAGTTCTTCACCAGATCCTTCTCCAGAGCCGACTCTATAATATTTACAGCCCAAAACTAAAGTTGGGACACCACCAGTACTATATTTTTCAAATACGTCTTTATCTTCATTTGAATCCATATTATTATGGAAAGTTATATCGGATCCAAATTTCTTGGTGACCTCCTCTATAATTGGATGCTCCCATCTACAATGAGGGCAACTTTCAGAACCAAAGAAATAGATAATGGGTTTGCCGTTTTCTTTACAAACCTCATCAGCACTCACTGAAAAATTGCCAATAGTAGAACTTTCTTCTACTGCCACTGGCTCAATTTCTGTTAAATCAATAACATCAGGAAAGAAAACCTTACCGTCTTTGGATACATAAGAATCAATCTCATTTTCTGCTATTTCAAATTTAAGTTTAATCAACCCATATTCCTCTGATGTATCAATTAAAGAAGCAGTTACTCCTCCCTTTAAAAGATTTTTATTAATAAAATCTATTGTTTTTTCTGCTATTTCCTGTATTTCCTGAGAGGATAAACTCTGAGCTTCTTCTTTCTTTTCTCCTTGATTTACAAAAATTATTGCTCCGATAATAAGAATCCCCACAACTGCGATGGTTAATGGTATTAAATTTTTAAATAATTTTTTATCCATAAGATTAGAAATTAATTTTTATATCCTAAATATATCACAAAACTATTTTTTTGCAAACTTTAAAATTGTGGGCATAAGCTTTATCTGTTTTATCTTTCCTAATTTCCCTTTCCCACAAGCTTTTTCCGAAAACTCTTTGACGGAGTTTTTACCATCGCCAAAAATCAAAATAGGACAAGGTTCTTTACAGTGTTCTCTTAACAAAGAACAAGTTGAATGGTCGGCGGTAATCACTAAAAGAGTATTTTTTAATCCTAGAAGAGTTCTTAAATTTTCATCAATCCTTTCAATAAATTTCTTTTTTGCTAAAAAATTCCCATCGTGGGAAAAAGTATCAGCAGCTTTTACGTGACAGAAAACAAAATCGTATTTTTTTAAAGCTTTTTTAGCTGCTAAAAACTTTCCTTTAAGATTAGTATCAGCGGAACCCGTAGCCCCCTTTACTTTTATCAAATCCATTCCCAAAACTTTAGCCACCCCTTCATAAGTTCCTCCTCCGCTGATACAACAAGATTTTAAATTATATTTTTTTTTAAAACTCGGGGTTTTTTCAAACTTCCCGGCGCCTCTTACTAAAAGATAATTTGCCGGTAATAGCCCTTGAGATTTTCTTTTTTTGTTTAAAGGATGATTTTTAAAAACCTGATGAGCTTTATTTAAAAATTTATTTAAGATATTAGCCGTAAATTTCGCCTTTTTTGATTTGCTTAAGGGAATAATTTTTTTAACATTGGAATTAGTTTTATGAGGATCGCCGTCACTAATTTTTGCTGACAATCCCTTTCCTCTTAAAATCAACCCTGCTCGATGACCATAAGCTTTTTTTATTAAAAATTTAACCGGGTAAACCCCATTAACTTTTATCGCCGATAATGCCTTTACTAAAGGTTTGGTATTATCAATCCTTCCGGCTCTTCTATCAATAATTTTTAGATTTTTATCAACGGTAGCAAAATTTGCTCTTAAAGCAATGTCTCCTTTTTTCATCTTCATTCCTATCCCAGCTACTTCATACGGTCCCCTGCCTAAAAAAAAGTCCTTATATCCAAATAAGGCAATGTGGGCGCTTTCTGAGGTTGGCTCTTTTTCGCTGGGAAACAGAAAAGTTTTAACTAAACCACAAACCCCTTTCTCGACTAAAAAATCTAAATTAGGGGTCTTGGCTGCCCCTAAAGGAGTTTTGTTTCTTAACGCCGGAATAGGCTCATCACCAAGACCATCAATAATAAGTAAAATAATTTTTCTCATAATTGCGAATGAGGGAGAAATGAAAGCTTGTTTTCATTTCGACTAAATGAAGGAATTATATCAATATATATATAATTTGCTATAATTCTTCTTCAATTTTTAATAATCTATTATACTTTGCCACTCTTTCTCCCCGAGCCGGCGCTCCCGCTTTAATAAAATCGGCTCCAATTCCAACCGCTAAATCAGCAATAAAATCATCACAAGTCTCGCCGGAACGGTGTGAAACCATTACTTTCCACCCGTAAGATTGGGCTAATTTAGCGGCTTCAATTGCTTCTGAAATCGTTCCTATTTGATTTACTTTTAGTAAAAGTCCGTTACAGGCTTTTTTGTTATATGCCTCTTTTATTCTTTTTGGGCTGCTTACTAAAAGATCGTCACCAATTATAGTAATTTTCTTACTAAACTTTTTTGTAATTTCTTGAAACCCTTTCCAATCTTCCTCAGCAAGAGGGTCTTCTAAAGCTAAAATAGGATATTTTTGAATTAAATCTGAATAATATCTAAGAATCCCTTCCGAAGTAAACACCCCAAATTTCATTTTGTATTTTCCTTCAACAAAAAACTGAGAAGCCGCCACGTCTAAAATTAGTTTTAAGCTCTTTTGATAACCAAGGTTTTTAGCTGCTTTTAGAATAAAATCTAAAGCCTGTTCTGATACCTGAAAAGGAGGAGCAAATCCTCCTTCATCACCAATATTAGAGGCCTGTTTTCCATATTGGGTTTTAAGAAGGTTTTTTAACTCTTGGTAAATTTCCGAAGCAGTCCGGAGGGCTTCTGAAAATGGTTTATCCCCACTACCAAACTTTTGGTGTGGGGGTGAAATTTGAGGAACAATCATAAATTCCTGAACATCTAATTCATTTCCGGCATGAGCCCCTCCATTAATTATATTAAAAGCGGGGCTGGGCATTTTGAATTTTGAATTTTGAATTTTGAATTTTGAATTAAAAATTTGAGCAATATATCGATATAACGAAAGGGCTCTAGAAGCAGCTCCGGCCCGACAAACTGCCATTGAAACCCCAACAATAGCATTGGCTCCCAATTTTGACTTATTTTCAGTTCCATCTAAATTAATCATTAAATCATCTATTTTCTTTTGAAGGGTTACATTTTTCCCCTCGAGTTTTGGAGAAATAATTTCATTAACATTTCTTACTGCCTTTAAAACCCCCTTTCCGTGATATCTCTCGCCCCCATCTCTTAATTCGGTCGCTTCGTGCTTTCCTGTAGAGGCACCCGATGGAACCGACGAATAAAAAAGACCGATATCAGTCGTCAGTTCTACTTCAATTGTCGG
>SDBS01003518.1_pt1 | contig 15376 bp, 20 predicted proteins | sample 2277091 | NCBI WGS metagenome assembly SDBS01 (sample SAMN10404972, study PRJNA504765) | marine sediment metagenome | isolation source: marine sediment core GS10_PC15, 163 cmbsf | place: Arctic Ocean: Southern Knipovich Ridge | collected 2010 | reverse complement strand
GACAAAAAAGAAGTTCCGCCAAAAGTAGCAATAAATGAGGCAATTGAATTAGCCAAAACTTTTAGCGGAAAGACCTCTGGTAAATTCATAAATGGGGTATTAGGCACAGTTTTTAAAGAGATAGAAAAAAAATGAAAGACCATTCTCTTTTTGAAAAAAAATTCGGTTTAAAATTTAAGAATAAGGACTTACTTATTCAGGCTTTTGTTCATCGGTCATATTTAAACGAAAACCCGGATTTCTGTTTGAGTAACAATGAAAGATTAGAATTTTTAGGAGATGCAGTCTTGGAATTAATCGTCACTGAATATCTTTATCAAAAATATCCCAAAAAATCGGAAGGAGAATTAACCAATTGGCGAGCAGCTTTGGTTAATGCCAAGATGCTGGCATTAACTGCCAAAGAAACAGGTTTTGATGACTTTTTATTACTTTCTCGCGGAGAGACAAAAGAATTAGGTAAAGCTCGTCAATATATTTTAGCTAATACTTTTGAGGCTTTAATTGGGGCAGCTTATCTTGATTCGGGCTACAAAAGTTGTGAAAAATTTATTAAAAAATATTTACTCGTGAAGCTGCCTCATATTATTGAAGCGGGTCTTTTTAAGGATGCTAAATCGCGATTTCAGGAAGAAGCCCAGGAAAGAGTAGAAATAACTCCCGTTTATAAAGTTTTAGAAGAAAAAGGACCCGACCATGTCAAACACTTTACTATTGGAGTTTTTCTTGGTAAAGAATTAATAAGCAGTGGTGAAGGTTTTTCAAAACAAGAAGCAGAAGAAAAAGCAGCCGAGGAAGCTTTACGAACAAAAGGATGGTAATATGTTAGTAATAAGATTTTTAAGAACAGGTAAAAAGAATCAGCCATTTTTTAGAATAGTAGTCACTGATAAAAGAAGACCCCCAAGAGGAGGGAGGTTTTTGGAAATCTTAGGTTTTTTTAATCCTTTAACCAAGAGAAAAAATCTTAAGAAAGAAAGGATTAAATACTGGTTATCGGTAGGGGCTAAACCTTCAGCAAGAGTCCATAATTTATTGGTCGAGGGAAAAATCATAGAAGCAAAAAAGGTTGATGTTCACAAAAAGAAAAAAACCCCTTCTGACGAAAGTAAACCCGCTGAGGTTAAACCCACCGAACCCAAACCTATTGAGGGCGAGGTTGCTGAACCTAAACCTGCTGAGGGCGAAGAGGTTAAGCCCACTCCTGCCAAAGCTCCGGCAACCGAAACACCGATAGCTAAAGAGGATGTAATAAAGGAAGAAGAAAAACCAAAGGAAGAAGAAAAACCAAAAGAGAAAGAAAGCAAGCCTGTTCCTATTCCTATCTCCGCTGGAACCTCAGTAGACAAGAAAGAGGAAGTGGGAACGGAAGAAGTTTCAAAAGAGGAAAAAAAAGAAGAAAAACCTTGACATCTTTTTTAAAAAAGAGTAAAATATTAAATCAAGTAGCTTTCGTGTCTCATTGGCACATTCGCCCAAGAGTCGCGATATTTCTGAATGGCAGATTCTCCCGAATCATTGATGGAGAGAACCGCCGAAAGGTCGAGCTGCTGAAGAAGAATTAAATCAACAGATTTACTTAAACGAATTAAAGAACTATGGCAAAAGAAAATGATAAAGAATTCCTTGAGTTTCTTATTAAATCCTTGGTTGATAACCCAAAAGATGTAAAAGTTGACAGAAAGGTTGATGAAATGGGGGTTTTACTTTCCTTAACAGTAAACCCTGAGGATATGGGCCAGATTATTGGTCGCGAAGGATCAACCGCCAGGGCTATAAGAAATTTAGTTCGAATTGTTGGACTTAAAAACCACGCTCGTGTCAATCTAAAGATTGAAGAGCCAGAAGGAGGACGACGTCCTCCGGAAAAACCTGAGGAAAAAAAGGAAGCCTCAGAAAGCATTGAAGACATAAAGCTGTAAATCCGAACTCTAGATTTACAGAATGCTGAAAACGGTGTTATCATATAAGATAGCGCCGTTTTCATTTCGTATGATTAAATTTGATATTATAACTATATTTCCGGAAATATTTAATTCTTATTTTAAAGAATCAATAATCAATAGGGCTCAAAAAAAGCGCTTAATTTCAGTTAATATTCATAATTTAAGGGATTACACATCAGACCCTCATAAGGCGGTGGACGACCGTCCTTTTGGAGGGGGCAGAGGAATGATTCTTAAAATTGAGCCAATCTTCAAGGCAGTTTCTGTTTTAAAGAAATCAAGCCGCCAGTCACCAAAGAAAACCAAAATAATTTTATTTTCTCCTCGAGGTAAAAAGTTTAACCAAAAGCTCGCTTATCAGTTTAGTAAAACAGACCAACTAATTTTGATTTGTGGCAGATATGAAGGAGTAGATGAGAGAGTGGCAAAATATATTGCAGACGAGATTATCTCAATAGGGGATTATGTTTTAATGGGAGGAGAACTGCCGGCAATGGTGGTGATTGAATCGGTCGCAAGATTAGTCCCTAGGGTTCTTGGAAAGTCAGAGTTATTAAAGGAAAGAATACCGTCTAAAGGAAAGGGTTTTGTTGAATTTCCTCAGTACACAAGACCAGAGGTTTTTGGACCGAAAAAAGGGGAGAAATGGCGAATTCCAAAAGTTTTGATTTCTGGACATCATAAAAAAATTGAAGAATGGCGAGAAAAACACAGTAAAACCATTGAAAAATAACTATTTTTCCTGTAAGATAGACTAAATTGGGTAGGTGGCAGAGCGGCCAAATGCACGAGACTGTAAATCTCGCGTCTTCGGACTACGGGGGTTCGAATCCCTCCCTGCCCACTTTTTTGCCGAGGTAGCTCAGTTGGTAGAGCATTCCCATGGTAAGGGAAAGGTCACGAGTTCAAATCCCGTCCTCGGCTCATGCCATTTAAAGATTTTGTTAAACTCCAATGTCAAGAGTGTAAAAGAGTTAATTATTTTACTCACAAATCCAAAAGAGGGGGTGAGAGAAAGTTAGAATTGAAAAAATTCTGCAAATGGTGCAGAAAGCATACGGTGCATAAAGAGATGAAGAAATAATATGGAAATAAAAATTGTAAAAGATTCAATGAGCAGGAAAGAGCTTATTGATATTGCCAAAGAACAATTTGGCGATTTGGTCAAGGCGGTTGTTGATGTAGAACAAGGGATGATGGCCATAGGCGGCGAATTGCACGCTGATGAGGAAGTAGCGCTAATTGAGCAAGAAGCATCAAAACGCGAGCACACTTGGGGCATTAATCTTTATCCTGAAAAGATCGGCGAGGATTGGATTGAGTTTGACTCTGTAATTAATCTGAAACCTTCTTATGGTAATCGTTCCCGAGGAGTTGATAATCCTGAAATTGAAAAGAAAATTAGAAATATCGTAGAAAAATTAGTTTCACAATGAGGAAATTCTTACATAAAGAGCTTGCATCGGGAAAATGGTCTAAACTTTCTCTGACAGAGCAGTTGGCAAATATTGGTAGCGAGGTGAGTAGAGCAGGCAAGTGGCAGGGGAAAGACGAAAATATTTTTTGGGGTGCGGTCGAGCGAGCCTTAGAGCTTTTCGATTTAACCCTTGAGGATATTCGTTGGCGAGGTCGTCTCCGGGAAATTGCTAGGGTGCGAGAAGTGTTTTGCGACGCTATTTTTGGAGGAAAGAATTATCAGACCTCCCTTAAAGATCTCGACCGCTATTTTCTACTTTTTGCACTTCTTGCTCGACGATAATCACTGATTTGAAAAAGTTTTGCAAATGGTGTAGAAAACATACGATTCATAAAGAGATGAAGAAGTAAATGGGGGCGTGGTGAAATGGCTATCATGAGAATCTCCAAAATTCTTGTTCCAGGTTCGAATCCTGGCGCCCCTGCGAAAAAATGGTCAAAAAGAAAAAATCAGAGTTATTTACTTACAAAAAGACTTCAATTAATGATTTGATTCTTTTTGGTATCAATTCGGTGACTTTAGATCGTAGAGAGTGTACATTTGAGAGGTTAATTAAAGAATGTTTTGATTTGTTTCCTAAGGTATTCGGATTTTCTGAATATCTTCAATGGCCGGACTCCCGTAAATTGGACCGTCCGCTTAGAACTCTTAGAAAAAGGAAATTAATTACCGGCGACCCAATAGTCGCTTTTTCTCTTACAAAACAAGGGAGAAAAAGAGCCGCCGAGATTACTAAAATTTTAAGACAAGGAAAATTATTGTGAGTTCTTTTCTAACACTTTTTTTAGAAATTTTTAAAACCCTTTTAGAGCCCAGTGTTTTTATTCTGGTTTTTTTTATTTTGGGAATAATTTTTGTTTTCCAGACGAAAAGACGAAGATTAGGCAAGATTCTACTTATTATAGGTATTGCAATTTATTATATCTTTTCTATCACACCAACAGCCGATTTAGTTCTTTTACCATTAGAAAATCAATACAAACCTTTAGAAAGAATAGATTCTGATATCATTGTCTTACTTACTGGCGGAGTGAGAGATAAAGGTTTACCCTTGACCAGTATTTTAACAGAAAGCACTCTTTTTAGAACGATAGAAACAATTCGAATTTATTTTAAAACAGAAAAACAAGCAAAGATTATTATTTCGGGCACTAATGAAGAAACGGTTTCCATCGCGAAATTTTTAGAGAGTTTTAATATTCCGAAAGAGGACATTATTTTGGAGGGAGAATCAAAGAATACTTACGATTCGGCCAAAGCCGTTAAAGAAATTATTGGCGAAGAACCGTTCTTTTTAGTTACTTCTGCTTATCATATGCCTCGTTCAGTTTATATTTTTAAGAAATTAGAGACGAATCCTATTCCTGCCCCTTGCGATTATATAGCTGATTTCTGGGATAGGGAGACCGCCCCAACGGGATTATCTCTTTTATTAGATTTTCTTCCTCGAGCCGGAAATTTCAAAAAAGTTAGTTTAGCTTTTCATGAATATTTCGGCCTTTTTTATTATTATTTCTTAAACTGATACTCGATATTTAATTATGTCCCTTGTAGATTCTTTAATTCAGGAAGGCTGGCTAAAAACTAAAACAATTATTGAGGCCTTTCAGAAAATAAAAAGAAGAGATTTTTTACCGGAAGATATGAAAGACCTAGCTGAGCTAAACGAGGCCTTGGTTATAGGCTCCGGGCAAACAATTTCTCAACCTTTGACTGTTGCTTTTATGTTAGAACTTCTTCAACCCAAACCAGGAGATAAAATTTTGGATATTGGTTCGGGTTCTGGATGGACAACAGCGCTTTTAGCAGAAATCGTCGGTGAAACGGGCAAGGTTATAGCTATTGAGATAATTCCGGAATTAAAGGAGTTTGGTGAAAAAAATATAACGAAGTATAATTTTGTAGAAAAGGGAATAGCAGAATTTATTTGTGCTGACGGTTCAAAAGGATATAAGAAAGAAGCTCCTTTTGATAGGATTTTGGCTTCGGCATCAGCGGAAAAGATTCCGCCTGCCTGGAAAGAACAATTAAAAATTAAAGGGAGAATAGTTACTCCTATCGGTTTTTCAATTTGGCTTTTTGTTAAAAAAACAAAAGAAGAATTTGAAGAAACTGAATATCCAGGTTTCGCATTTGTTCCTTTAATTAGTAAATGAAACTACGTTTTTTAATTACATCTATACTTTTTGTTATTCTGTTTAGCGGTTTTCTTATCTGGTGGGCGATTTTTTTGCCAAAGAATCCATATTCTCTTCCGCCGGAAGAATTTCTAATTGAGAAAGGGGAACGGGTAAGAGAAATTGCTTTGAATTTAGAAAAAGAGGGGTTAATTAAAAATAGATATTTCTTTTATTTCTATACTTTTCTAACCGGTAAAACAAAAAAACTTCAGGCGGGCAAGTATAGTTTAACTTCCAACAATTCAATAGCAAAAATTGTCAGAAAATTTGCAACAGGCGATGTTATAAAAGAAAAAATTACCATAATTGAAGGATGGAACCTGAAAGATATTGGTTGGTATTTTGAAAACAGGGGAATGTTTCAAGTTGAAGAATTTTTTGAATTAGTTGGCTTTCCGATGATAGATTATTCTCAAACAACTAATTTACCCGGTCCTGAAGATTTTAGTGGAGAGTTTAATTTTTTAAAGAATAAACCTCAAAATTTAGGATTAGAAGGTTATTTATTTCCTGATACTTATGAAATTTCTTCAGAAGGTACTATTGAGGAGATTATAAAAAAAATATTGGCTAACTTTGATAAGAAATTAACCTCGGATTTAAGGGAAGAGATTTCAAAACAAAATAAATCAATTTTTGAAATAGTTATTATGGCTTCCTTGTTGGAAAAAGAGGTAAGAACTCTTGAAGAAAAAAAGCAGGTTTCAGGGGTTTTATGGAAAAGATTAAAATCAAGGATTCCTTTACAAGTTGATGCGACTATAATCTACATTACCGGGAAAAAGACAACAAAAGTTTTAAGAACTGAAACCCAAATTAATTCCCCTTACAATACTTATAAATATTTAGGGCTTCCTGTTGGTCCAATTTGTAATCCCGGCATTGAAAGTATTAAAGCCGCAATATATCCTAAAGATAGTGATTTTTGGTATTATCTTTCTACTCCTGATGGAGAAACCATCTTCAGTAAAACTTTAGAAGAGCACAATATAGCCAAAGCAAAATATTTGAAATAATTATAAAATGTCTAATTTTCTTTGGAATAAACAAATAACAAATCCAGTAATAAAAGGTTTCACATTTTTAGTAATTTCTGCTATTGTAGTAAGTGTAGGAGTCTTAGCAGTACAAAAAGTAAAAGATTTTCCTACTATTTCTACAAGAAAAATTTCTATGGGGGAAACTTTAAAAGGCAAAAAAGTAGCAATGATAATTGCTTTTAAGAATTTTCGGGACGAAGAATATTTCATTCCAAAAGAAGTTTTAGAGACAGCCGGAGCAGAGATAAAAACAATAAGTACGAAAACGGGGGAAGCTATCGGTTCTCAAGGCGGAGAAGCAGAAGTGGATATAACTCTTGACGAGCTCAGGATTTCAGATTTTGACGCCATCGTTTTTATTGGTGGACAAGGGGCTCCGGAATATCTTGATAACGACACTTCTTATAAAATTGCCCAAGAGGCAGTTTCTGAAAAGAAAATTTTAGCAGCAATCTGTATTGCACCAACTATTTTAGCTAAGGCAGGAGTTCTATCTGAAAAGAAAGCAACGGTCTGCTCTTCTCTTTTAGATAAAAAAGCTATCAAGATTTTAAAGGAAAACGGAGTTATTTATCAAGATGACCCGATTGTAGTTGATGGAAATATTATTACGGCTAATGGACCGGAAGCCGCTAAAGAATTCGGAGAAGCTATTTCTTCGCTACTAGGAGGTTGACAAACTTTTTTAATTAAGTAAGATTAACTATTATCCGCAGACAGCAGGTTCACCCTATTTAGCGGGGTAAGTAAGACCTGTCGAGGACAACCTAAGGAGTTTTAATCTTCAATAGTTTCTGTCTGTGGAAAAACCACAGATTTTTTTAATGACAATTTTAACATGCCTTTAACACGGGAACAAAAACAAAATATAGTAGAAGACTTAAAAGAGAAAATTGATAAACAAAAATCAATAGTTTTTGTTGATTTTTCGGGGATAAATTCAAAGGAAATTTTTGAATTAAGGGGTAAATTAAAGAAAGCGGGCTGTTTGCTTAAAGTTGCTAAAAAAACCTTATTGAAAATTGCTTTTGGAAAATATAAAATTCCTTTTTGGAAGAAGATGAAAGAGAACATTCCCGGTCAGATGGCCCTAATTTTTGGATTTGAAGAAGAAAATGAGTCTCCAAAAATTACTTATGAATTTTCAAAGGAAAATAAAAATTTAAAGATTTTGGGAGGATTTTTTGAAGATAACTTTAAAGGTGCTGAAGAAGTAATTACTTTAGCCAAACTCCCAAACAGGCAAGAACTTTTAGGAAAGTTAGTTGGAACTATTTCAGCTCCGATATCAAACTTTGCTAATGTTCTAAGAGGAAATATAAAAGGTCTAATATATATATTAAAACAAATTAAAACATAAAAATTATGACTGAAGAAAATAAAAAAGAAGAAAAAACAGAAGAAAAGATAGAAAATAAAAAAGAAGAAGTAAAATCTGTTTCTCCTGAAACTACTGAAGACAAAACCGAAGACAAGAAAGTTGTGAAAGACCAAAAAGAAGAAAAAACCGAAGAGAAGAAACCCGCCTCCGCCAAGGCTACGGAAGGCAAGGAAAAAGAAGTAGAGGTAAAGGTTCCCGAGAAGTTTAAAGGGCTTGTTGAGAAAATTGAAAAAATGTCTGTTATGGACTTAGCAGAGATGGTGAAGATTTTAGAGAAAAAGTTTGGGGTTACGGCTGCTCCTCAGGTTGTAGCTGCGGCTCCTTCAGCCGGAACGGCTGGTGCTGAAGGGCAGGCTGAGGAAAAGACTGAATTTAATATTGAACTTAAAGAGATTGGTTCTCAAAAAATTCAGGTAATTAAAGTGGTTCGTGACGCTACCGGAAAGGGATTAAAAGAATCTAAAGACTTGGTAGACGCAGCGGCTAGTTCTCCTCAAGTAGTTAAGGAAAACGTTAAAAAAGAGGAGGCAGAAGAGATGAAAAAGAAATTTGAAGAAGCAGGAGCAAAAGTAGAATTGAAATAAGAACTTCCCGCTCAGTGGCAGAACCTTGATTCGTTAAAGTAATAACTATATATGTCTTGAATTAATCACTAGGCAAACTACTTTGTTTAAACTACCCTCACATCTAACACAGGTGTGGGGGTTTGTTGATTCTTGAACTTAAAATGGTAAAATGTAAGTAGATTGGATGGTGGACGATTGGCTCAGTGGTTAGAGCACTGCATTCACATTGCAGGGGTCGCAGGTTCGAATCCTGCATCGTCCAGATGCATAAAAAACTTCATTGGACGCAACACGTTAAATCAAAGATGCGTCAATACCGTCTTTCAAAAAGCAGGATATTAAGGGTTCTTTATCGTCCCAGTCGTACGGAGAAGGGTATAGCACCGGAAACAATTGCTGTTATGCAGCCCGTTTCAAAAAGAAAAAAGGTTGGCGAAATTTGGTTAATGTATCAAGATACTCAAAAAATGAGGAAAATAATCACTGCTTGGAGATATCCGGGGAAAAGCCCAATCGGTGAGAAAATCCCTATTCCGGAAGACATCCGGCTTGAGTTAACAAAAACTATAAACTATAGAGAAGGCAAAAAACTATAGAAATAGCAAGCTATTTATAATATGAGTTTTAATAAAATTTTAGGTTACATTTTCTTATTTGTGGGTTTGGTAATAATATTTTGGACTCTTTATAATTCTTATAATATTTTTACAGCAAAAATTACTGCTCCCGAGGTTTTTGAAGTGTCGGAAACAGAACCTCTTTCGTCCCAAAAGAGTAAAACTCAAGATTTACAGGGTCAAGTGGAAGAGGTGGTAAAAGAACAGTTTAAAGAAATATTACCTCCTGATTTACTACCTAATCTTTTAAACTTAATAAGTTGGTCAATAATTGCCGGGATTTTGATTTTTGGCGGAAGTAAGGTGTCAAATATTGGTATTAAGTTAATAAAGAAAAATTAATGCCCAAAATTTCTCAAAAACGAAATATTATATTTCTGTGGATTGGTTGGTATTATTTTGAAATGTCAAATAATTTATTAGAGGCCTGGAAGAATTTCCTTTTTTTTAATTTAAATTATTTCTCAATTCCTTTACTTTTAAAAACATTTTTTTCTCCTTGGCGAAGATATAAATGGAATTATTCTCGCGGGTTTGATATCAAACAGTATTTCGAAACTTTTATTTCTAACCTGGTCTCCCGTATTTTGGGAGCGATTTGCCGAGTTGTTTTAATTTTAATCGGGATAGTTACTGAGGTTTTTATTTTTATTTTCGGTTCATTCGTTTTTTTAGTCTGGCTAATTTTGCCAGCTTTATTATTAATAGGATTGTGGCTCGGCTTTAAGATTTTATTTCTATGACTTTTAATTTTGATCTAAAAGGAACAGCGATTTTTCAGGCAATAAAACGGGAAAGATTTCCTTTATTTAAATTTGCCAATTTTTTTAAAAAATTATTCTTCTTTTTATTCATTCTCTTCCTATTTTTATTTGGACTTTCTTTTTTGAAACTTTTCCCAAGAGACTTAGCGCTTGGCAGTTTAATTGTTTCTTTAACAATTTCTATGTTTTTTTGGCAGTTTGCCCTCTTTTTTAACTTAAAAGTAAAAAACCCGGAATTAAAAGTAAACCTTTCAGAAGCCGTTTTGAAGCCCGGAGAATATAATTTTGCAGAATTTTTAAACCTTGAGTCAGGAAAAATTGTTTTGAGAACAATTAAATTCTGTAAAAAAAGAAAAATATCTGAAATTTCCTCAACGGCCCTGCTTTATTCTTCTTTAATGGAAAGCCCAAAGATAAGTTTTATCTTTCTTCGGCTCGGCTTAGATGTAATAAATTTTCAAGAGAAATTAAAAAATTATTTAGAAAAACTAAAAAGAAAGGAAAAATTTGTTGAATCTTTTTCTCAGGATTTTCAGGACGCCATAATGGAAGCAGCAAAAGTGGCTAATGAAAGAGAACATAAAAGAATTGGTGAAAGAGAGATTTTAGTTGGTGTTTCAAGAGTTGACCCGTTTTTTAGAAAAATTTTAATTGAGTTAAACCTTAAAGAGGAAGATATTGAAAATATAACTTTGTGGTTAGATATTTTGGAAAGTCGGGTTAAGGATGCTAAAAAGTTTTGGAGACATGAAAACTTGTCAAAATACGGCTCTTTAGGAAAAGATTGGGCAATGGGTTATACTGTTACCTTAGACAAGTTTGCTGTTGATTGGCGGAATATTGTAAAAAAATGGGTTTTTAAAGAAATCGTTGGTCATCAAAAAGAGATTAAACGAGTAGAGAGAATTTTGGCTCGAGCGAAGACCAATAATGTATTACTTGTTGGAGAGCCCGGTACAGGGAAAAAGGGTATAATTGAGTCGCTGGCTCGGAAATCCTATTTAGGGACAACTCTTCCCGAATTAAACTATCAAAGGGTGGTTGAATTGGATATGATTTCGTTACTTTCTCAGATTCAAAACCCTGAAGAGGTAGAAGCGACCTTAGATAAAATTTTTCAGGAAGTTGTTTTAGCAGGAAATATTATTTTAGTAATTGATGAGCTTCACAATTTTGTAGCCCTTGAAACTCCTAAGCCGGGAGCAATTGATATTTCGGGTATTCTTGCTAAATATTTACACTTTCCTCAGTTTCGGTTTATTGGAATTACTACTTATGTTGGTCTTCATCGGAGCATTGAACAAAACCCTTCTTTACTTGAGTTTTTTGGGAAAGTTGAGGTTTTGCAAATTTCCGAATTAGAAACAATTAGGGTTTTAAAAAATTTAGCCCTAGAATTAGAAAGGAAATATAAAGTTTTTATAGCTTATCCGACAATAAGGGAAATAGTGAACCTGACGGCTCGTTATATGCCCAGTCTTCCTTTTCCAAAAAAGGCAATAGATATTTTGGAGGAAGTAATGGTTTATGTTTCGAGCGCAAAAGAAAAAGTAGTTTTACCTCACCATGTAGCCGAAATTGTTTCTACTAAAACCGAAATTCCTGTAGGAAAAATAGGATTTGAAGAAAAAGGACTTCTCTTAAATTTAGAAGAACTAATTCATGAAAGAATTATTAATCAAGAAGAAGCCGTAAAGGGAGTATCTGACGCTTTAAGAAGGGCAAGAGCGGGTATTACTAAAAAAAAGAGGCCGATGGGAGTATTCTTGTTTTTAGGACCAACCGGCGTCGGTAAGACCGAGACCTCTAAAGCTTTAGCTAAAATCTATTTTGACAGCGAGGAGAAAATGATAAGGCTTGATATGTCTGAGTTTCAGGCAATTTCTGATGTCCCAAGGTTAATTGGGGCGCCGGGAGAAGAAGGGCTTTTAACCACACCAGTAAGAGAAAATCCTTTTTCTTTACTTCTTTTGGACGAAATTGAAAAAGCCCATCCTAATATTTTAAACTTATTTTTACAGGTTTTTGATGAAGGACATATAACCGACGGACAGGGAAGAAAGGTCAGTTTTACTAATGCTATAATTATTTGTACCTCAAACGCCGGAGCTGAAATTATTTGGGAAGATATTAAATTAGATAAAAAGTTAGATATTATAAGAGATGAACTTTTAAGTCATCTTTTTAAAAAAGGAATTTTTCGACCAGAATTTATTAATCGTTTTGACGCCGCACTAATTTTCCGACCTCTGACCAAAGAAAACCTTTTGGATATAGCTCAACTTATGTTAAATTCCTTAAAGAAAAATCTTAAAGAAAAAGGCATTGAATTTGTAATCAGCGAACCCCTAAAGGAGAAAATAGTTAAACTTTCTTATAAGCCAGTTTTTGGGGCAAGAGAAATGAGAAGGGTTATTCAAGATAAAGTAGAAAATGTCTTGGCTAAAGCCCTTTTAGGTGATAAACTAAAAAGAGGGGATAGAGTTGAGATTTCTCCCCAAGAATTTAAATTAACAATTAACCCCGGTTAAATAAAAATCATTGATTTTTAATTTGCGAAGCAAATTATTTAACTGGATTAATCCTTAAATTATTATGAATCATATTATAAAAGTTGTTATCGGGATAGTTATTTTAGGAGTGGTCGGAGCGGGAGTTTGTCTTGGCGCCCGAGTTTGGGATCCCATTTGGAATCCTTTCCGTCCTTCACCAGAAAAAGTAATTGAAGAGATGTTAACTAATATGGAGGAAGTGAAAACTTTACATTCCAAAGGGGAAATAGATATCACTTCAAAAGAAGGCGTGTCAGAATTTAATCTCTCCATAGGTTTTGAAGGTGATTCGAATGCAATTGATTCCGAGAACCCTAAATCAGCCGGAAGTTTTGATATAACAACCACAGTAAACGGAATACAATTTTCTTCAGCAATGGAAAGTAAAATAATTAGTAATATTACTTATTTAAAATTAAATACTCTTGTTGTTCCACCCGACTTAGAATCTCTTCTTTTGATGTTTGGTATTAATTTGAATGAAATCAAAGGACAATGGATTAAAATTGATAAAGAAGCAATGGAGAATTTAACAGGACAAACTTACGTTCCTCAAGAAACGTCAAAAGACGAACAAGAAAAAATGATTAAAAAATTGCAAGAATTGTTTGCGGAGAGAAAAATCTATTATATTGAAAAAGAAATGCCAGATGAAAAAATTAATGGAAAGGAAGCCTATCATTATTTGCTTGCTTTAGATAAAGAAGAGATAAAGAAAATAACTCCAGAGTTGTTTGAAGTTATAAAAGAATCTTCCGGCCAGTCTTTAGGCTGGGGATCCGGAACGACATTTATAGCAGGAATTTTTAGCGAGCTTTTTGATAAATTAGGAGATATAACCGCTGAGATGTGGATTGGTAAGAAAGATAAACTTCTTTATAAGATTGAAGGAGAAAAAGAAATAGATTTAAGCAAATTTAATGAGAAAGACGAGGGAGTAATTAATCTTAAGATTGTTTTTAACTTTTCTAATTTCAATCAGCCAGTAGAAATTAAAGCGCCAGAAATTTCCAAATCTCTGGAAGAAATCTTAGTCATACCTCAAATTCTTTCGCCATTGATTGGTTATTAATAAATTGGGATAAATAGCGGTTAGTATTACTTTTAAAAGCCCTTTTTAAGGGCTTTTTAAGTTGGGGTGAATAAACTGTGGATAAAATTCGTCAATTTAAACAATTTTACGAATAAATCAGGTTAAAGTTTATATATTTTATTTGATTTGACTTAGACCTTAAAATGGGATAAAAAGGAAATAGGTGGGGGGTTGTGGATAAATATGGGATAACTGCCTAAATCTGTGGATAACTTAATATGTTTATAGGAGAATACAATTACAAACTTGACCAGAAAAAAAGATTGTCTATTCCCGCTAAGTTTCGTTTAGGTCTTGGCAAAAAAGCGATTATTACCAAGGGTCTTGATAATTGCCTTTTTCTTTACCCAATAAAAGAATGGGGGATATTAGCTAAGAAGTTAAGCGAATTACCCTTGGCTCAATCTGATGCCAGAGGTTTTGTTAGGATTATGTTGGCAGGAGCTATGGAAGTAAGTCTAGATAGATTGGGCAGAATTCTTATTCCAGATTATTTAAAAAAATACGCTGCTCTTTCCAAAGATGTAATTATTGCCGGTCTTTATAATCGAATTGAAATTTGGGAAGAGAAAAAATGGAATCTTTATAAACAAAGAACAGAAAAAGAAGCAGGGGATATGGCCGAGAGATTAAAAGAGTTGGGGATATAGCATGATCCATACACCTGTTCTTAAAAAAGAGGTTATTGAATATCTAAACCCTAAACTTAATGAGAACTTTATTGATTGTACGGTAGGCGAGGGGGGACACACCGCCTCCATTCTTGAGAGAAATGGACCAAAAGGGAAGGTATTAGGAATTGAATTAGACCCTGGGCTGTATCAGCAATTAAAACAAACAGCAGCCGTCCCAAACAGATTAATTTTAATCAATGATTCTTACGCGAACCTGAAAGAAATTGTTAAAGAATGTAAGTTCAAACCGGTAGAGGGAATTCTATTTGACCTTGGGATGTCAAGCTGGCATCTGGAAAAAAGTAAAAAAGGATTTTCTTTTCTTCGTAATGAGCTCCTTGATATGAGATACGATAGCAAAAATCAAAACAATTTAACTGCTTATAAAATTATTAATGAATACTCGCAAGAAGAGATTGAGAAAATATTAAGCGAGTACGGAGAAGAACGTTTTTCAAAACAAATTGCCAGAGAGATTGTTGGGGTAAGAAAAATAAGGCCGATTAAAACTACCTTTGATTTAGTAGGAATTATTAAAAGGGCAATTCCATACCGGTACCTTCATCAAAAAATTCACTTTGCTACCAGAACCTTTCAAGCCCTAAGGATTGCAGTTAATGATGAGCTTGAAAATCTCAAAGAAGGACTAAACCAATCTTTAGAAGTTTTAGAAGCCGGAGGTAGATTAGTTGTAATCTCTTTTCACTCATTAGAGGACCGGATTGTTAAAAGATTTTTTAAAGAAAAAAGTTCATCTTTAGGGATTTTAACAAAAAAACCCATAACCCCTTCAGAAATTGAAATAAAAATAAACGTTCGTTCAAGGTCGGCAAAATTAAGAGCAGCCATAAAGATATGACTACACATACTTTAACTCATTCTATTTTCTATAACAGATTGTCTTTAGTAAAGTTTCCGAAGTTAAGTTTAAGAATATTTTGGATTTTAAGTTGTATTTTAATATTATCTCTTTTAGTTTTTTATGTTTTTCAGATTAATGAAATAACAAGAGGAGGTTATTTAACTAAAAATTATCTAAAGAAAATAGATGCTCTCTCTCAAGAAAGCAAACTTTTAGAAATAAAT
>SDBS01003517.1_pt1 | contig 15381 bp, 21 predicted proteins | sample 2277091 | NCBI WGS metagenome assembly SDBS01 (sample SAMN10404972, study PRJNA504765) | marine sediment metagenome | isolation source: marine sediment core GS10_PC15, 163 cmbsf | place: Arctic Ocean: Southern Knipovich Ridge | collected 2010 | reverse complement strand
GAAGGCCCGATAACCTGTCAGACTAGCAACTATTTTTTCAATAATTCTCGGGAAATTTGATTGATTAGCTAGGGGGGTATTTAATTTAACCCTTATCTCTATCATAAAATCAGAAAGCCCCATATTGAGGCCAGCCTGAGAGGCATCAGCTATACTAGCATAGCCATTTCCATCTAGTCTTAACGCTTGATAACTCATTTAGGTCTCCTCATCTATAAATTACAGTGGCGATAGGAGTTCCACCTGTAAGAGCCATATAAATTCCATTCTCAGCAGCAACGTCCATACCTAGAAAACCTCCAAAATTATCTCCACCAGCAACCTTTATGGCTGGTGTCATTGGCGTATCTGCACTGTCAGGGTCGTCATAAAGTTGAGCGGTAACGTCATTCGTTCCATCGGTTTCAATAATAATGCCATGGAGCTGCCCCGGTGATGCCTTTATAACTGCAGGAGCTGTTTGTTCAGGCGAATATAACCAGCCTTCCATAAGTCGCCAAAGAGCATCCTTATAAATATGCCTCTTGCCCGTATCCGCCTCTCGCAAAAAACTACCTTCCGGTATCCCCGAAGTTGGTTTGGTATCTGTGCTGAGACAGACAATATCTCTCAGCGAGCTATCAAACTGAAAATTTTTGGTAACTGACATAATTCTACACCTCCTTTTTAAGTCTCATACCAGCCTCCGAATGATAATGTACAATGTGCTCCTGAAGAAGCACTTACTACTCTTCCTTCTACATCTGTTTTTGCTGCAAATACAAGTGGAACATTATATGAAAGACTAGCAGTAGTTTGATTTAGCTCTAAATGATAATCTAAAGTGAAAATTCCATTAAGAACTCTACTATATAAATGAAAATCTGTTACCTTATTGGCACTTTCTGATAAGAATATCTGCGTCATAAATAAAGTATTGTCTGCTGGAACAGTCCAGAAACCAGACAATGATTTATTGTGTCCTACTAGTGCCTTGCAATACTTAGTTGTTGGGACACCACTGGATGGCCCTCCAGTTCCAGCATAAATGTCTCCAACGTTCTTTCCTCCCGAACCGGCCGAAGCAACTATTATACTAAAAATCCTCAAATAGGTTTCCTCTGTTTCTACTGCGGCTTGTTTATTCAAGGAGACTGTTTCAGATATAGGTGCATAATTGGCGTCAAGTCCACTAAGATCTACTGTCCTCGCTCCTGTTCCATTCACACCATCATTTGTAGAGCTGGAGGAAACATTCAGCTTCATTGCCGAGGCAATATATGCATAAACTCCAGCCTGATCCCAAATTGTCTCTTCATTAGTTCCGGCTGTTATACAGACTCCTACCCAGTTGATGGCAGTATGGCCTGGGACATTACCCTCTGCAATGTCATAGCCATAAGGCATAGCCTGTCTGCGTTCATATGCCCTAGCCCAAGAAGACCCATTATAAAAATATGTCTTGCCGGTGTCTGTTTCTTTGAATTGAGATCCGCCTGGAACATCAGCAGGCTTATCATCAGTCGAAAGACCGATAAACTCTAATATCGATGCATCCTGAAGATAGGTCTTTACAACAGCCATACATTTACTCCTACAGGCTTATCCGAGCAGGTCCTTCTCTTGTATTTCCTCCCATTGCTTCTGATAGAGTTTCTCTGGAGTTTTGTCTCTGACATAATTCCCTTCCTCGGTATTTACGCATCCACACCACCAATACCAAAAGCCATCCTTCCAGAAAGGAAATTTATTGTTAAGATTCCTCTTTATCATAAGCTTGCTGCACTTGGAACATTTCTTTATCTTTTCTTCTGCCATCAGTACTTCTCCATTAGGAGACCATACGACCCTAAATAAGCCAAAGTTTTTCTTTACTCGGGTAAAAGTTCATTAAACCGAATCATCAAGGTATTCTGTCAAGTCCAAATCTAATTGCTCTCCGAAAGTCTCCTCTACAACTTCCCACAATTCTGAGCCACTGGCTGGTACTGCTTTAGCTCTGTCCTTCTCTCTATCATATCTGTCCTCATAACTCTTGGCAGCCTTCAGACAGCTGGCTGATATTTTGGACATATCAACTCGTTCTGAACCTGACCACCAAGCAAACAACTTGACTGAATCTGCAGCCAAAATCCTCAAACAGCTTGCTGCAGCCAGGAGCAGAACATTGCTGTCAATCACCAATATCTCGTTCAGCTCGGTATCACTAAAGGCATAATAGCTATAGACCGTAGCTAGTAGCTCATCTCCATCAGAAGGAGCAGAATCATAAGTGATTAATCCTGTATCATTATTGATCGTGTAATTTGTAGAGGACACACCACCTGCAGTAAGGGACTCACTTTCATTCTTGATAGGGCACATTTCTAGAACCCAACTCGTCCTTGTTCCAGTCCCTACACCAAATACTTCCTCAGGCCGAACTTTTTCACGATCCCTAATCAAAAGTCTCAATCTCTGTAAGGCTGTCATAAACTCACCTCATTCCCAGTTGAATATGAAAATGCGAAGGGAACTTAAAATGCTCCATGTCCTCATCATCTATCAAAGAAGCCAGCCCCAAAAGGATATGCTCTTTGGCAACTTCTCTCCCTAAACAAAGAAATCTCTCCATTTCTACCTTAGAATAATCGGCAACCGGTCTGTGCCATTCCTTTCTGGAGCCAACCACTAGAATACGATATTTATAACCTCTCTTGTTCAAGTCTCTACAAACTACTTTTCCATCGTCTGTGGTCAGGTACCAATCTGTTTTTCTTACTAATGGACAAAATGGACATTCTATTTTAGAACCCAAGTATTTTCGTTGCCATTGCGAACACGAGGCTTCCTGCCGTAATGAAAACAAAGCCCCAATGCGCTTTATATTTTTTCTCGTAAACTATTCCAGCTAATATTGCAATTACTCCAGCCCATTGTCCGATCATTCCACTCATCTGCATCGCAGTCAATTCCATTTCCTCACCCCTTCATCCTTCTATTTCTGTCCTTATTTTTTTGAAGCACAAATCTTTCATACAAACGGAGATCGCAAGCCTGTAACTTTCTATCTCGACTCAATTGCCTAAGCTCCTTAATCAGCTGTACAGCCGCTTCCTGCTTATTCCAGAAGCCGTAGAGCTTGCCAGATCGGGTCAAGAGAATCAAGCAATGTTTCCCGAAGAGTTCAACTTTGACTCCCATCCCTTTGGCATAGCCTACCCAAAACTCTACACCTGGCTTCTGCCAGAGATACTCAGTGTCTTGCTCCATGTTGACCCCATAGACCCTAATCTCTTTCATTCCTACATAAAGAGCGTAGGCAAGCATATAATCAATACTATTAGTAAAATAGTCAGCACCGAAACGCCTCATAACCTTCTTGATAGGATAAACAACACTCGTGGGGACCTCTGGATATTTCTTCATTCCCATCAAGGGTATTTTCAAGGCGTTGATTCTCTCAATGATCTTCTTGTTATACGGAGTATCTATCGACCAATCCGAATGAATATGAAAAACTCGTGTCACATCTCGAGTCCGGACAAGATCGTTCACTCCCCAAATCTCTCCCTCTTTTGGTGCGAGCTCCCAACCTAAGCCCTTGCCAACGATATGCACCACCTTGTTCATCTTGCCATCCCGACAAACTTCTCATATAGAGAGATAAGAGATTTCTCCAATTTCTTCTTTTTCGATAAATCATTTAAAGCCTTTGCAATCAGTTTTGTCAGCTTGTCGGAGATTTTAACTTCCTTCTGGAGAGAGACTACTTTGTTCTTCTCTTTAACCTTCGCCCAGACAACCTCACCCGTAGCCTGCATCGGAGCTTTACAAGTCCAGCAGTGCGGACTACTAAACATCTTGGTTAGTCCCTGACTCAACTTCAGCTTGGTAGGGTAATCCTCCCTGATCTTTCCGCCACCCTTCTCCCAAAGATCAACAATCTTTTGAGCATACTGAATATTGGTCTTTCCACAGGAAGTACATTTTGTAATTCCCCTAAATTTCAGCTGTTTCTTCTCGTCCTCTGAAAAGGCCAGCTCCTGCCTCAGGCTGTCTATAGCCACCAGAGTTTGGTAACTTTCCTCCTGAGGCAGAATCGCTGCTAACTTGATCCTCTCAAAAACACCTAGCTTCATTTCTTGCTCCTTTTAATAGTATAAATCTTATTTTTAGGTAGTGAATACAATCAGAGAAGAAGTGACACGAGTGCCATCTGGCAAAATCAAGTTCAGATATCTAGCTGAAGAGGTATCGCTCGTAGAAATGTCAACGTTTATCACACCATCACCGGCCGAACTACTAATCAACTGGTAAGCCTTATACTGCTCAAGCTGAATTAAGAACCCTACATCGTAAGCAGCACCAGTAGAGGAAATAGCCAGGGATGTTTGACCAGCTGCTACAATTCCCTCCGCATCCGAACTTATATAAGCCAAGACGCCACTCCTAGCAGCTACGGCAGCCCCATTCAAATCCTGTAGTACAACCTTCACAACCCTCGAGTCAGCGCCTCCTACTTGAGCAGCTTTACCAGTCGTATTGATCGTAGCTGCTGCTACGAAACCATCCAGCAGGTTAATCTCCGCAGTGGTAGCTGTGACTCCGTCTAGAAGATTCAGATCGGCTGTGTCACCCGTATAATCATCCAGACTATTCAGTTCAGCTGCGGTAGCAGTGACTGCTGTTCCGGCAAGTTTGAAATTTCCATCAGTGTCTATGTCTAGAGTACGACCGACAAAGGTTATATCGGTTTTTCTTATACTTGTTGCTCCCATTTTAATTCACCTCCTTGATTCAGACCCACTGGTCTGATCGCAAGCCCGAGAAACTCTGTCTTGCGTTCAAGTTTTTTTAGTAGGAGACGGGTATTTCGTCTCCTTTAACTCTAACGGTGGGAGTGCTTTCTTCTTACAAACTTAAATCTTGTTAGTTTCTGGAACAAAAGGTCTTCGTTGAGGAGCTCGTGTTCCCAGATGATTAAGGTCTCAAAACCACATTTAGCAAAAATCTCTTCTCTCTTCCTCCCACCATCACCACCATTCTCAAGTTTCTCATCCTGATGATGGTAGTCTCCATATAATTCTATTACTTTCTTCTGTCCATTTACATTAACGAAGTCCGGGATCTTGCCTCCCAGGACCATAACTTCAGCTTTTACATTGAGAGCATAGTCTCCTGGGAAATGTTTTTGGAGAATGGAGAAGAGACGGAGTTCAGCCTTGTTGGGAGAGATGTGATTGCTTGCGAAAGAAGCCTTGAGCATTTTTTCTCTGTATTCAGGAACTTTCCATTTTTGTTTGAAAGTTTTAGCCAATTTCTGCTTCATTCCCAAACGAAACTCAGGATCCTTCCACTGATTTGTCATCTGCTCTCTTGCAGATTCTTCTCTAATCTTCTGAAATTCAGGATCTGTCCACTGTTTCTTCAGAATATCCCGCTGTTCTCTCCTACGCTTTGGGTCTTTCATCCGTTCCACTCCTTCAATTCTCAACTCCTCAATTCGTTCAGGTGAATAGACATCAGTTTTGCCTTTGTGCCAAGGAGATTGTCCCTTATGCGATTCTCTCATTTTATCCAATGTTTCAGAAGTAGGATGTTTCCCATACATAGGGTGTTTAGTTTTGTCCTTAAGTCTCTCTTTTGAAGCCAAACCTACTCTCTTTTTCCAAAGAGCACATTTCTTCGGATCTTTTGGTGCTGGCATTCTTTAACCTCCTGAAAATCAATTCCTGAATAGTCTAGCTGGGGCAAGTGAAGTCAGGTACTTCACAGTTCGGGCAGCTGTTCCCTAGCCCCATATTCTCAAATCGCTGTAATGCTGTCCTATCAAGCTTTTCCTTTGTATGCATATTTGTAATCCTCACAGTGATAATTACCCATAAGGCGTACCTTCCAAGAAGCTTCTATATCTCTTCTGAATCCCTCATCTGTATTCTGCCCTCTTCGGGTGTAAATTTCAATAGGCAAAACCTCATTTTTGACAAAACCTCTATTAGCACCCATTTTAGTTCCAACCACAATCCAAGTCGTATTGGTCGATGTCCAGAATGGAACAGAAACCACCTCAAGTCCTTCATCTCGAAGGATATTGACATCATTCTCTATTGTTCCCGGTTCTAAGATACTCTTTATCAACTTGAGAGCGGTAATCCGCAGGTCTTCACAGACGCAGAGCCATTTCGGTGTGACCATAATTGGCTTATTATCATCATCAGTTTGCTCCCTCATTGCTGTGATAACAGTCTCCAAGGCAGCAGTCGCCAACGCCGTAGTTCCTAGGTTGCTATGTCCGCTCACATAGATACCCGATCCATCATACCCTGTATCACCAGAGTCCAGCAAAGCAGCAGCAGCTAATTCAGCTTCCTTCAATTTCGCATCCTCACCAACTCGTCCAGCTACCTTAATCACCGCATTATAACGGTCAAATTTTATCGTCTCCCAGGTGATTTCTACCAATTCTCCATACTTTGTATTGTCATATTCCAGCTTCAGCTCACCGATTCCCTTAGCCTCATAATTCATTCCTTCTTTGACTTCTTCTAAACCCGCTGGGCCTGTCATGCCAATTACAGTCTCTTTCTTCAGGCTAGAGGGCTCCACTGGGAATATCATCTCCAAAGGATTTTTCACCAGCTCATAACCTTCTCTCACCTTTAGTGCAACTCTACTTCCTATAAGATGCACAAATGTACCACTATCTACAGCCTCTCGAATGTCATGCCAATCTCGGTCACTAGCACCCTCAAGGAGCTTGATATCAGGGTCCTTAATCCGTCTATCAATCTCCTTGGTGAACTTCTCCTTCCCCAAACTCTCGTACAAATCCTTAATCTTAAAAATGTTCATCTTTCTCTCCTAATTGAAATTTTTGGCTTCGTGTATCCGCAGTCAGATGAACATCGGTTCTGCAAAGAAAGCGTAAAAAGTATTGCGGTTGGTTCTGCAAAAAAGGTTCTTAAAAATATTATGTACTAGCGTGAGGGAAGAGTCCTGTATTGTCAATCTTCACCAACACCTTAGTAGTCGTGCTTGCATATCTTTTCCAAGCCCTTCCTATGATACCACTTGTAGTGGTACGGTTTCCTGTTCCATACACAGTCTGAGGATTGATGAGCTGATATATCCCCTCTCCCACGATAAAGGTATCTGAGGTATCAAACTCAAACACTCCACTGGTTGCCACTCGGACTTCAAGCGGATCCTGGTCTATCGAATACTGCATAGCTACACCGATAAACGGAACGTGATTCCCTATGTTGTCCCCCCACACATACGACAATGGGTACAGAGAACTCGTAGTTCCCGTCATATAGCATATATCCCCAGTCATAACCATTTGGTCATTTGCCGCCAGACACTGAATGGGATTCGTTTCACCCCATACATGGCGATCTCTGTTCATTCTTGCCATTTTTCTCACCTCCAAAATGAGATATTCTGACCAGTACTTAGCTTAAAAGCGTCACCGGCCTTCTTCTCGTTTTAGTCAAAAAGCTTCTTTGACATCCTTATCTATTCTTTCCTTTTTCTTCTCCGGGTCTTCCTTGTCCTCTTTCTTCTCAATCAAGCCGATTGTCTCAGTCTTACTAATCCTCTGCACGAACTCGATCCTTGCTTTAATCTTTTTGTCCATCTCCTCGGACTTCTTCCCAAGGCATTGTTCTTCCAGTCCTTCAGTCATTTCTGGAGTAAGCTTAGCTTCCTTAATCTTCTGCAAATAGACCTCTTTGCTCTCCCGGAGCTTGTTCTTAGCCTTCAGGTCAACAACCTCTTCCTTCAGCTTCTTATGATCCTCTATGGTTACATTGCCTGCATCTTCAGCTTCCTTCAGCTTACCCTCAGCCTCCTCCAGCTTAATTTTTGACTCCTTCTGCTCAGTCTTCAGCTTCTCTATCTTTGTATTCAATTTCTCTTTTTCCTCAGTTCTTATTGTCTCGACCAATTCAGGACAATCCTTTTTCAGTTCCACTAATGTAGTTCCCATTTCAAACTCACCTCCCATTTCCCCCTTAAAAGCTGGGGGAGTTTTAACAGATTTTTTCTTGCCTGCATTAAGAATAGCATCAACCCCCGCTCCCTCTTCAGAACCCGCTATCACTAAATCTAATCCCTTAAAATGCAAATCCGTGACATCTTCCACAGACTCTCCATCTACCTTCACCACTGCTGTCCTGCCTCTGGATCTGAGGGAAACGTCACCAATACACTTGTCTCTCAAGAGTTTCTGCAAATCCATCCCTAAAGAAGTATTGCTCAACTGGGCTTCATAAGGCATCCAGCCCTCTACATCAATATCTCCAAAAGTAACCTTACCCACTATCTTAGAGGGGTCGGTATCTCCAATCTTAGGATGTCCAGACATGATAGTAAGCACCTGGCCTTTATCAGCTAATCTCTGAGACTCTTTCAAAGCTCTCTCTGTAATTTTCCTCTTGTATCTGCGATTATTATCATTTCTCCTATCAATCTTAACAGCCTTCCCGGTAAATCTGAAAGGCTTACTAGAGTCCTCTTCAATCCAATCTACCGTTACCGACTCGTTCATAAAACCGTCACCCACTCTCACCTTCCTCACCTCCTCAATACTAGAGTGCAATCTGGGATAGAAAAAGTCCCCTTGCACAATTCTGGTTAAAATAGCTTTCATCTCCTGGAGTACTCCCTTATAATCACTGTCAGAAGCGATTAACTTGTCCAGAACACTATGAATCTCCTCAAAATCTTCAACATCCTCTACTTCATCAGGCAACCAATACTCCTCTGGAACAGGGAAAGCCTGGCCAGTCCAATGCTTCAAAATACCTTTGAGCTTCTGAAGAATTCCAACTGAAGCCTCACCTGCAATCTTTACTTCTGCTAATCTATCCAGAAGGAAATATATCTCTGAAATCCTTTGCACTGAAGGATAATAGCCAAACTCTGATTGTGGGGATCCATACTTTTCGGTGGGTGTGCCGTTGAGGATGTAACCATAGCCTCCCAATTTGTGCTCATAGCTTTCTCCAAAAACAGATTCCTGAATAGCCTCAGTTACTCTCTCCTCTTCATCCCAATCCTTGTCGAAATAATCGTCAGCCAGCTCATACTCCAACGCCTCTTCTGGAGTCAGCCAAACATTCGTCTCCTGCAATAATTTTGCTTCAACCTCTTTCTTGTCTTCAAGATTGCTAAATTTAATATAGTGGTCTATCATACGTTGATGAATCAGCTCCTCATTCCTCCGGTCAGCTTTCAGCTCTGCCTGTGTACCCATCCTCATACCACTAAATCTGTGACTCAATATGCTAGCAGTTTGGCTAATATAGCGCTTGTCACCGGCCATAAAAATCAGCAGGCCCCCGCTCATTATCTTCCCAATTCCTACAACTTCAGTAGGACATTTAACACTCTCCATCATATCTATAATAGCAAAAGATGCATAGACACTACCGCCAAAACTAGAGATATATAGTTTGACAGGCTTCACAGGATCCAACTTATCATAGACTAAAAGTCTTTTGCAGATATCTTCAGCTGTCCATTCGTCAATATGCCCAAACAAAAAGATGGTTCGATCCTCACGAAGCTCCTTGTCAAAGTTCATCTTCTCAGTTTCCTGCTTCAGCTTCTCCTGGTCAACCGTCTCTACCAAAACTCCCTTCTCATCAAAATGCTCAAAAATAATTTCCCCACTTTCGGACAAATCAGCAAAAGAAGCCTTCTTGCGTTTCTTCAGCCAAGCCTGAGCCCGACTCATAGTCCAACTCCAGGGTGGCTTTCCACTAAATAGATAGGCAGTGTGCTTTTTGCAGTCAACACAATAAAGAGCTTTAATCCCATCTTTTTTGGAAAAAGTCCTGGTTCGTATCTTATGCCCCTCATGCTTGTTAGCCTCACCAGGAGCGTCCAACCTAATATAGTCTTCCGTCTTTCTAGGCATTTACCTTCACCTCATTTTCTGATTATACTCCCTTCTCCCTCAATTCAAAAGGGTTTACCAAGTGGCAGCTCCTCAAACACTTTTGGTAGCCTTAGCCTTCCTTTGTATCTGAGACTGCACAGTCCCCTCTCTCTCCACTTTCAGACGCTCTTTCAGATCCAAAAGTTTCCTTCTCTCCCCGGTCGTAAGAATATCAAAAAACCTATTCATTGTATTCAAACTTTCTCCAGCTCCGTCTTCCTTCTGAGAAAAATACCAATCTGCCTCTTCTCTTTAGTGGCCTCAACCTGATGGACTTTCATCTCTTCCTGGCTGGCATAGTAAGCCTCTCTCGCCTTCTTCAGCCTTCCCTCACACAGCTCAATTCCCTCCAGAATCATGGCAATTTCTCGTTTCCTCTGCTCCTCTTTCCTCTCTGCGAGCATCCCTGAAACCTCTGTAGAAATAGCTGTGGAGTCTGCCAATCTCTTGCCCACCACCTGAAGATCCTCATTAGCCTTCTTCAATTCCAGCTCGTACTGGTTGGAACGCTCAACATACTGACGAGCCATCAGCCTCTTGCGACTGGCGGTGACCTTCTCCAGCTTTTGCCTCAATCCAGTCTCATTCTTCCGGGAGTCAAAAAGCCTTCTCTTCAGAAGACCAAGGCTCTTCTCTCCCTGCTCAAACATCTGCTTTGCATCCAGCTTCGGCATTCCTTTCCCTTTTGCTGACAAAAAATCCCTCTTATCTTGTGCCATTCTTTTCTCCTTATTCCTTCTTTTCCTTTTTTGGCTCTTTCTTCTTGCTTACTTTTTTCTCTATCTCTGCTTCCTCTTGTACTCCCAGGTTTCCGTTCTCCACAGTGATGCGGATGCCTGTTCTCTCCTTCTCATCAATTATCAAATTGACAAAGCTCATCCGGCAAATCAGGTCAAAGCCCAACGGGGCCAGATGTCCCCTGGAGATGATGATGGCCTTGACGGCCTGATTCAGAGCACCAGCTCCTACAATTTGTATATTTACCGTTCCCTCTTCTCGCATCTGTTGTGAGATCGCTCCCGCACAGCTACTACAGTTTGTTTTGCTTGACACGCGAATAATAATTTTGGCACCTCCTATACTGCTTTCAATTTTCCCAATTTGCTATCTTATATCTGAATTCTCTCCTCAATATTTTATAGACTCTCTTATCAATAACATATAAAACCTTCTCAGGATTTAGCTTCCGAAAAAGTTCCATTTTTATTCTTGAACCCTCTCTTAAATATCCCTTAACCTCACAGAAATAATGAGTTCCCAATTTAAAATCTGGAGTATAAGATACTTTCCCTAAATCAAAATTTTCCACCTCATATTCATACTCAATTCCTAAAAGATTAAAAATTCGACAGACATTAGCCTCCCAAGAACTCCGAACAAAATGACCAATATCCCTCCGAGTGCCTACATGAAAATTCTTATTGCACTTGATAGATGGAATTTTCCCAAACATGGGATTCTTTCTACCCTTGATCTTTTCACCAGCCCTCCGAAGTCTAATATCAGTATCCTTAGTTAAATTCCTACACCAACTCACTCGGCCAAAGGCTTTCTCAGCAATCTTTCCTCTCGTTATGTCTGTACATATCGTTCCAAATCTAGGATTCTTTGAACCCAAAAACATTTCATGCCGTTCCTGAGCATCGTACTTTGACCAACGAACGTTGGAAGTTGCTCTTGCCCAAGCCTCTTTTTCCTCAGGAGTAAGTCGGGATTTTCGCCACTTAGCCAAACAGCTTCTTGAGCAAGCCTTAGACTCAGCAGAAAAACGCTCAGGCACTTTATACCTCTCCCCACACCAAGAGCAAACCTTAACCACAGAACCTCTAGCACCACAAACTATACCACAATATTTCTGATATGGATGAAACTTATCTGCTATAAATTCTCTTCCACAGCCAATACAGCATCTCAAACTTTCCCCACTCTTACACATTTTTTCTATCATAATAAAACTTAAACTCCTAACTGAAGCAATTCATCCTTTGTAAATAAATTCTTTCTAAACAAATATGTTGTATAGCATTTCCCATGAGGGTGTACTATCTGAAAACTCTCTCCTTTCCCAAAAATATATTCTCTCCCATCCATTCCAGAACAAACTTCACAAGCCCCTGCTTGAACGTGCTGAACCTCACCAATTATAAAATCGCAAGATCTGCCATAGCTTGTATGCCCTCCGGAAAAAGCTCTGGCCATCTCAGTTCTTGTCACTCTGTTAGCCTTAAAATTCAATCCTTTTAATGCTACCGCCCCTCTCTTCTCTAGCATAATCTTCCTGACATCCCGGGCCACCGGCCCCCAAGCCTCCCCATTCACCATGGCCAAATCCAGCCTTCTCTTTATCATCCCCAAAGCCTCATTCCCATAATCAATAGTAGTCGTCAGGGTATAATTGGCATAGAACTCAATAGCCTCCCTATTTATCAATGTAAAACTGGGGAAACCGATCCTGGGAATCTCCTTCAGCAGAATGTCCATTTGAGAAGCCCCAGCCATCTCTCCCATACTGCCAGCCTTTCTCACTGCGTCTGGAGCAAACGTCCTCAGCTTGCCTTCTACTACTCTCATCTCTGCCTCGATCTCCCTCTTCATTATGCCGAGCCTGATAGTCTCATCCATCGATATGGCCTCACCGGCTCGCCGCTTTATACCACGCAGGGTAATTATACCTTCCATCCTGGTAGCAGCATCAGCATAGATCTGCCTCAGCTGAATGAGAGTCTGTTTCTCGAACTTCCCAAATTGTGCGATTGACCTTTCCGCATTCCTCCTGATTAAGTCGGCTACATTGCCCGCAGGAGCCTCCAAAAGAAAAAGCCCAGAAAGGTCTATCTTCTCTTCAGTTAAAGTCTGCATTATTCTCCTTAAAATGCCATATCTGCTGACTCTCTACAAGCGTCACATATTGTCTTGTGATGGTACTTTCCTTTTATTAAATGTCCCTCATAATAGCGTATTTGCCTAAGATGCTCTCTCTGCACAAGACGACCACAGTCGAAACATCTACCATACTCTGACTCTTCATTCCTCTCCTTCTCCTTCTCCATTTTCCACTCCCTTAAATTCGTTCACTCCCTTAAACTCTCCTTTCTTAAACTCGTTATTCTCCTCTCCCTTGCTTTCCTCTTCTCTCTGTTTCCTCTCTCGCTCATAGCTGAACCCACCCAGAGCAAAGACCGTCTTGTTGCTCACTCCGAGATCCAACAGCAGTGTCATCGCTTTGGCCAGTTTTTCAATGTCCTTCGTCTTCAGCTCAGGCAAGATAATCCTGATAGGGACATCCACTGTTTTATGAATCTTGCCTTCCTTGTCCTTATACTCCTCTTCCAGCTTCCCTTGTTTCACCGCCACCGCCAGAACATGCCTAAAAAGCCTGACAAACTCAAAGTCCCACAAGTCCTGCCTGTCCACAAACTTCTGAAGTATTACCGGCTCCTGCACCTGTCCCGTAGAATAAGTAGTCCCCTGTCCTTCTGAAAGCATATACTCAGGCAGAAGTGCACCGATGGCGATCATCTGCTTAAAGGATTTTCCATCTACCTCTGACTGCCTGGCGTCAATCTTCGGCTCCACAACCTTAATCTCTACACGCTTATTGTGAAACACGATTGAGCCAAACTTCGGGGCTTTTGTATATTTTGCCTGCTCTGCTGCCACAGCAGCTGCATCCCCATCAACGATATACTCGAAAAATATGGCTCTCTTTATTTTGTTCAGCAACATCCGATCTTTCAAGAAATCAGAATACCTGTAAGCCCAGAGGATGATGCTCTCCAAGTCTGTCCGCCCTCTCTTGGAATTAGTGGCCTTGTTTACAGTGATATGCTGGACTTCTTCGGCAGGAATCCAATCCGTCACCTGGGTACCGGAGGCCGTAGTATAGACTCGCTTGTACTTTATTACCTTCCTGATGTCATAGTCATCGGTCACAATCTCTTCAATTTCCGCCGGGTCGACAGGGATCAGATCCAGGATTTCCGGATACTTGACAGAGGCATCACTCTCAGCCTCCCGAACCTCAAACTTCTCTATCTTAGTCTCCTGAATCTTCTCCTCCTTTTTCTTTCTCTTCAGATACTCGGAAAACTCCTTTTTGGCACTTTCAGAAAGCGTTTTGTTGGTCACCATTTTCGACTCTGGCATATAGAGAAACAGCTCTCCCTGTATCTGCAGTTCATCAGAGAGATCCTTCTGAAGCTGGTCGAGCCTGTGCCCTCCATAGAACTTGTCAATACAGCTCTTTGCCTCTGGGTTGTCTATCTCATACTTAAGCCCTTTCCCAAAAACGAAGATGGTGGTATATTTTACCACAGCCTTGAGGATCGGGTTCTTGTGGTAGGAATTCCAGCACTGTGCGACAAGGGACTCACGGTCAAATTGGTCTAGTTCATGCTCGCCTTTGACTAGAGAAGACCATCCCTCTATCTCTTTCTGCTGATCTCCCTGAAAGGATTCCCTGAGACTCTGAATCTCACTGATATAAAAATTTTCAATCTCTTCATTGGCTTTCTTCTGGCTCTCCTCAAGAGCTTGAAACTTCTTATCCATTCCCAAAACTTTTGTTAGAAAACTCAAGTTAGTTCACCTCCATTTTTAAAGTCTCAAATTTGGTTGAAAGTGTAATTTTAATTTATCCTTTTTTCTCTTGTTTTCTTTCGCCCAAAGTGGTTGTAAATTACTCAATGCCCAGCATCTTTGAAAATCAATGTGTTCAGATTTAGTGAAATTGAAAACTGCTATAGGTATTACATGGTCTATATGCCACTCACCATAATTACCCCAATTCATTCCTTCTTGGAATCGCTGTTCTAAATATTTTATCAAATCTTGAATAGTATATCCAACTATAATTTCCCAATGTCTACCATTCTTACCTAATTTCAAAGACTGGTTAATATTAGCAGACATACTCTGTGATAATCTGAATTTTGGATCAGTTTTCCGTCTTTCTTTCTGATATTTTTTCTGATATTCATTATAACTCTCTTTATTTTTCTTTTGATATTCCTTCTGCTTTTCATTCAGTTTTTCTCTATTCTTTTTGCGGTATTCTTCCGCTTCTTTATTACAACAATCTCTACAAATAGTTTGTAATCCATCTTTACAACATCTATTTCTAGAAAAATCCCCTATCGGTTTTAACTCATCGCATCTTAAACAATATTTTATTTCCACTCATCCCCTCTACTTTCACCAGTTCACAAAATCTTCATCTGAATCTATAACCATACCCATTAGCTCATGTAGCTGAATCAACAGCGTCTCCCTGTCACCATAAGCAAAAAGCCGTTCCGCATCATCCTTAATAATATCTTTCTCATCCCTTTCCAGCTTCTCTTTATCGAAAGCCATAAACGAGCCGACAAAGGAAACAGCCCCATCATTCACCGCTACATATCTACTGATAGCTTCAAGTATATCCGCTAACTCCGGTTGTACTTTTTCTACTTCTTGTTTTCCCATTTCTTGCT
>SDBS01003516.1_pt1 | contig 15382 bp, 14 predicted proteins | sample 2277091 | NCBI WGS metagenome assembly SDBS01 (sample SAMN10404972, study PRJNA504765) | marine sediment metagenome | isolation source: marine sediment core GS10_PC15, 163 cmbsf | place: Arctic Ocean: Southern Knipovich Ridge | collected 2010 | reverse complement strand
CTCAGATGTTTATAAACACCGCTTCACTAGCGAAAGGTCTTTTGCTTGGATTGATAAATTTAGAGCTTTGTTGTTAAGGTTCGATCGCAAGGATGCATTCTTTCTAGGCGCTCACTTCATTGCTTTTGCCTTGATCAATTTGCGCCATATTATTCAACCATAAGTTTCAATTAGTTCATATTATAAAAACCTAAAATTGCTCCATCCTAATCTCATTGCCATAATTACCAATTAACTCTATATGAATATTGCGCTATTCCACAATCTACCTTCGGGTGGTGCAAAAAGACACACATTCGAACAGGTAAGGGAGCTGTCAAAACGAGGATACCAAATTACGGAGTTTGCACCTTCCACGGCAGATTTAAATTTTTGTTCTCTTACTCCTTTCATCACAGAACAACGTATATTCAATACTTACGAACCAGACCTCATCAATCGTATACCTTTCATAACCCCTTATATTCATTTGATTCAAGGAATCAAATTTTTAAACACGACAGAGAGAACAAACACAATTGTTGCCCGGGAAATTGATCAGGGTGAATTCGATCTCGTTATGGTTAAGGACTGCAGGATTATTGGCAACCCTTATGTATTGAAATACCTGGCAACACCCAATATCTTTCAATGTCATCATGGTTTGGGTCACAAAATTAAATCAAGAAATATTAATCATCTAGAAAGAATCACACCAGTCGATGAGAGGGTTAAACAATTATATTTCAAACCCGCCCGTTCACTTTTTAATAAAAAATTATCCCACGATGAAAAAACAAATATTCGATTTGCTCACCGGGTAATAACAAATTCAAAATATTCAAGTAAAGAGGTAAGTTCTTACTACAACATTGAATCTGATTATGTTTATCCCGGTATTAACACAAAGACATTCAAGCCTATAGACACAGAAAAGGGGGATTACGTACTTAGTGTTGGTGAAATTTCGTATCGTAAAGGATATAGGTTTCTCATTACTGCTCTATCTCACATAGACAGCACACGCCGTCCAACTTTGCATATCATTGCGAATTCAGAAATACCAGGAGAAAGGCGGATAATTGAGGAAATGGCTGATAAGAATGAGATCAAGTTGATTATTGAAAGAGTTTTAGACGATACAAGGCTGGTTCAGGCTTATAACCAGGCTCAAGCCTTTGTCTATTCGCCAATTCAAGAGGCATTAGGAATGGCTCCTTTGGAAGCAATGGCGTGTGGATTGCCAGTGATAGCGGTTTCAGATGGCGGCGTAAGTGAAACTGTTCACGACGGAGAAGTTGGCTGGCTGGTGAACCGTGATCCACAAGATTTCGCGATCCGATTAGAGGCATTGTTATTTGACAACACCATGAAAAAGAATATGGGTGCAGCCGCTGTGAATTATATTAGAAAAAATTGGACCTGGGAAAATGCTGTAGATTGCTTAGAAAATCAATTTCATGAATTATTAGACTACAATAATAATTAGACATTCATGACGGCGGATAATAATTCCCCTCTAGTATCATTGATTATTGTCAATTATAACGCTGGAAAATTGCTGAATTCCTGTTTGGAATCTGTGTCTAAACAGGATTTTCCAAATTGGGAAGTGATTATAATCGATAATGCATCCCAGGACAATTCACTGGAGAGCATAAGCCCTAAAAAAAGGATTAAGGTTATTCGAAACGAAGACAATATCGGGTTTGCTGCCGGACAAAATCAGGGTTTTAAGCTGGCAAAAGGTAAATACCTGATGACGCTCAACTTTGATATTGTAATGACCTCTTCTTTTCTTGGAGAAATGATAAAGGCGATAAATTTAGACGATTGGACTGGCAGCGCTACTTGCAAACTTCTTTATATGAAAGAGGATGGATCTATTACTAACCAAATTTATTCGGCAGGACACGTTTTGCCTCCAAATCGTTTTCCTATATTGCGCGGCGAAACCGAATATGATCATGGACAATATGACCAGAGTGAATTCGTATTCGGCGCTCCTGGCGCGGCAGCTCTATATCGCAGGGAATGCCTCCAGGATGTTGCGTATCAAGGTCAATTCTTCGACGAGAGTTATTTCATGTGGTGTGAAGATGTAGACTTGGATTGGAGGATAAAATTGAGAGGCTGGAAATGCATATATACCCCCAAAGCAGTTGCATATCATATTGGTCATCCAAAAGGTTATGATCCATTATTCAAAGCATTTCAAGCGCAGCATTCGATAAAAAACCGTTGGGCAATGATAATTGCGGATGAATCAAGAGAGAATTTCCTCGCAAATTTATGGCCAATACTCAAGTATGAAATTAGTCTTTTCATCTATGTAATTAGATCAGGATTATTTAGATCATATCTGATAGCCATCAAGATGTTAGTAATAAACTTTTCTCAGATAATCGCGAAGAGGCGATATGTTAGAAAGAGAGCTAGCGCGATTGCATCAAAGTAGAGTATATGTACCGAGTTATAAACTATCCAAAATTATTGGATTACATTAGATCTGTTAGGCGACCGCGAAAACTCTTCGGACGGCTGTCTGGTCCAAAAGTCTTGATTGTTAGTGTACCCAAATCAGGTACACATTTATTGCTTCATACACTTTCACTCTTTCCAACACTTAGAATTAAGGAAACAATCGTAGGCGCTCAGGAAATCGATTTATTAAATAGTATAACAAAAATTAAGCCTGGCCAAATAGTAGGTATTCATGAAAGGCGTACTGATGAAATCGATGTTCTATTAGAAAGCCGTAATATTATGGCTCTCTTTTTAATACGCGACCCCAGAGATGTCTGTGTATCTCGTATGCACTATTTAATGCATGAACACGAACATCCCAAGCATGATTATTACAAATCCTTGTCTAATAATTTCGAAAGATTAAATGTCACGATTACGGGGTATGAGGGAAAATTTCTTGGTAACAGAAATATTTGGGTGGGCTCTATCGATTTCTACTTTCGCATCTTATAGCACAAGATTGGACAACCCCGAACATTAACTATCAAATTTGAAGACTTGGTTGGTTTCAAGGGTGGTGGTAATTCTCAAGCACAGAAATCAACCTTGATGAAAATTTCGGGACATCTAAGGGTTAAACTTACCTCAGAAAATCTGACATACATCGCTGACAATGCATTCTCGGTGGATTCAGCCACTTTCCGGCGCGGGCAAATCGGCAGTTGGCGTGATGAACTGAAACCAGAACACATTTTAATATTCAAAGAAGTCGCTGGACAATTACTCATTGATTTAGGGTACGAATCTAATCTGGATTGGTGATGTTGCCATCGAATGGAGTATCCCCCAAAGTTTGTGGAAATCTCCCGCTAGGTTAAACTTGTCACCAAATGGCGATCGCTCAAAATATCAGGAACCTGCCGAATTGACCACACTTACTCCCGAACAAGAACCTCTAATCGGTGTCCTGGTGCTGAATTGGAACAGCCCCCAGGACACAATCCGTTGCTTGCGGTCTATCGAAAATTCCGATTATTCCAACTACCAGGTCCTGGTCGTCGATAATGGTTCCGAAGATGACTCGCTTGACCAATTGCAAAAAACTTTCCCAGATCTGAAGATACTAGAGACCGGTCAAAACCTAGGCTACACTGGCGGCAACAATGTCGGCATACGTTATTCTATAGAACAAGGTGTAGATTACATAATGATTTTAAATAACGATACCCTTGTAGCACCATCAATGTTGCATAAACTTGTCTCAGCAGCAGAAAATTTTCCACAGGCTGGTTTAGTAGGTCCTCTAATATTTAGCCTTGAATCACCATCCAATTTGTTTGCAGCTGGCAGTTTTATCGATTGGAAAAAGGGTAAAACCTGGCACCGCTTTATGTTTCAACCTGCATCAGGTATTATAGAATCTCTAGAAACACAACCTGTTGATTTTATCGCTGGATGTTGCATGTTGATCAGCCGGACAGCCATTGAAAAAGTAGGTTTACTATCTCCATCTTATTATCTCAATTATGAAGATGTAGATTTTGCATTCAAAATAAAAACAGCAGGTCTTTCGGTTTTATTTGTTCCTGAAGCTATCATTTGGCATAAAATCTCTGCAACTCTTGAAAAATTACCTTTAGTAAATATTTATTATATTACACGCAACTCATTATTCTTTTTCAACAAATGTGCACCAGGATTAAGCAAATACATTGCTGTTAGTAACATTATTCTTCGTAATATGAGAACTATTTTGGCATGGTCATTTCTCCCGAGATACAAACAGCAGGATAAAACCAATGACAAGTTGGCTATTTTATTCGGTATGAGAGATTTTTTCTTAGGCAGATCTGGAATAATGGGTGAGGATGTTGCCAAACTATGCCACATGAGGTAAAAAAGCTGATTTTTTTTATAAATGAGCGTCTAAATTATCTTGATATATGAGAATTCTATATCTATCACCTTGGTTTCCATCCCCTCCTTCGAACGGCTCAAAAATCCGTATCTACAACTTACTAAAATCATTGACCAGCCGTCATTCTATTGAATTAATTTCTTTCGTCCGGGATGGAGAACAGGTCGATCCTCGAGGAATAACAGATATCTGTTCTTCTATTCAAACCATAAATTGGGAGGAATTTCAACCTGAACGATTGAAGGCACTATCGGGGTTCTTGGCTGATGTACCCCGTTCTGTATACGATACCTATAGCATTACAATGGAAAATGCCGTGCTGCAATCCATCCAAACGCGTATGCCCGACCTGGTAATTGCATCTGAACTCGGAACTGCACCATACGCACAGAAAATCAGTCGCGCACCAACCATCTTAGAAGATATTGAATTTGGAAGTATTTGGGAGAGATGGGCAAAAGCCGACAAGACTCTTTCACGCATTCGTCATGGATTAACGTGGTTCAAGACCCGTCGCTATATATCCAAACTCTTACAGCATTTCACTGCATGCACCGTAGTATCACCCCATGAGAAATCGATTCTAGATTATATGATTCCGAATCAAGAAATAATTCGAATTCTCCCGAATGGCGTCGACCTGGAACAATTCCAACCTGATTCAGAGCAACCGGTAGAAAACACCTTAATCTACAACGGTGCCTTGACGTATAGTGCAAATCTAGACGCCATGAAATTTTTCTTGGAACAAATTTATCCTCAAGTAAAATCTCAAATACCTAATGTATCTCTTTTTATCACGGGTTCATGTCAAGGGGTTGATATATCCGATTTGGATATCGATGATACTGTGAAATTGACCGGTTTTCTGCCTGACATTCGCCCAGCAATAGCCAGGTCTTGGTCTGTTGTTGTTCCTTTGCGCACCGGAAGTGGCACCAGAATCAAGATCCTCGAAGCGATGGCTCTTGGTACTCCTGTTATTTCCACCAACAAAGGCGCCGAAGGTCTGGAAGTCGCACCCGAAATAAACGTCCTTCTCGCCGATGATCCTGCAGACTTCGCCAAACAGACGATACGACTATTGCAAGATTCCGATTTGCGTTCACGTCTTTCCATCAACGGTCGCAAATTGGTTGAGGCTAAGTATGGATGGGATGGAATTGGGGAAAAGTTTCTGAAGTTAGTCGAAGATACAGCCCAAAGAGGGATTTAACTTGATTCAGAGTTATCTTCAAAGAAACGCTAATTGGCTCACCAAGCTGGCTATCATCTCCGCTGTGCTTCTGCTCAGCATTTACTTTGGGAGGCGAGGATCAAGAATGTATATAGGGATGATCGCAGGTGGAATCGCGGTCTTGGCGTTTCTGCGCTGGCCGTTTGTGGGATTTGTCGCCCTGCTTACCGGCGCTCTTTTGATCCCATTCGGCTTCGGCACCGGCACCCAAACTGATTTGAACATCGTTATCTTGCTCCTGCCGGTATTGATCGGACTCTGGTTCCTGGATATGCTGGTAATCCAACGCAGCATTACCCTGCGCCCTATGCGAGTCGTGCTCCCGCTTCTGCTGCTGTGTTTGGTTGCTCTGCTTGCTTTTTTGATGGGGCAGCTGCCCTGGTTCGACGCCCTCCCGAAAGCGCCTTTAAGGTCTCAATTCGGCGGGCTGATTTTGTTCTGGCTTTCAGCCGGCGCTTTCCTGCTGGCGGCGCACCAAATACGCGATATACGCTGGCTGGAATGGCTGACCTGGATTTTCATCGCTCTCGGGGGTCTGTACATTTTGGGATGCTTGATCCCAATTTACGGCAGCGCTGTCACCAACCTTTTTCCCCGCTCAGCCACCGGCAGTCTATTCTGGGTGTGGCTGGTAGCCTTATCCCTAAGCCAGGCAATTTTCAACAAGAAACTAGATCATCGATTAAGGATTCTGTTCGTGCTGCTGATGGTGGGAATATTTTATGTCAGCTTTTTTCGCAGCCGCGGGTGGGCTTCGGGCTGGCTGCCACCTCTGGCAGCCATTTTAACCATATTGACCCTCTGGAAACCGCGCCTTGGAGTTGCTGTTATTTTGTTGGTTGGGATCATATTTCTGTTTAATTACCAGAAAATCATTGCAGAAATATTGAGCCTCGAAGAATACAGCTACATCACCCGCATGGCAGCCTGGAAGGTCATGCTAGAAATTATTAAAGTCAGCCCAATCCTCGGGCTTGGTCCAGCAAATTATCCTTTCTATACTCATCTGTACCCCGTGTTAGGTTATCTGATAAAGTTCAATTCTCACAATCAGTATATAGACATAATCGCCCAAACTGGATTGATCGGATTTTTCTGCTTCACCTGGTTTATCTGGCAAATCGGTAAACTCGGATTATCGCTTCGAAAAACCGCTCCCAAAGGTTTCCCCAGGGCTTATGTATACGGTGTCTTGGGCGGGTTAGCCGGCACACTTGCCGCTGGTATGCTGGGCGACTGGTTCATCCCTTTTGTCTACAACATCGGTCTGGACGGTTTTCGTTCTAGTATATTTGGATGGATCTTTCTCGGTGGCATTGTTGTAATTGGAAATTTATATTTGCCCCAAGTAATAGATACGTAATTCATCCTCATCACGAATATATAATCATATTAATATCCTGGATTTATCTTCCAAACAATCTCATCATTGCTTATCCAAGCAATCGAAAAATGATACTTGTCCATGTCTACTGGTGTTATACCAGTGTATGGTATTATCCATTTCTCCCATATAACAACATCATTATTGCCAAAATATTCAACCATATAGACTATTCCCCTATTCTTCCAGGTCTCTTCTATTTTAGTTACCATCTCATGATGAACATCCTGCTCATTTTTTATTTCGGTATTTTGAGCAACACCAATTAGGTTCATAACTTGGCAATACGAACAAAAATAATTTACTTTTGAAGTCCAATCAAATCCCGAGCTGATTAACAAATCATGGGGCTCCATCCTATTTATCGCTTCTTTTGCCATTAAAATATCAACCGATTCTTCATAATAGTTTGGCCATACTGCTAGAATAAAATTACTTGTACCGAGAAAAACGAGTAAGATAACTCCATAACATAGAGTTGTCCAATGATTGAGAATAATCGTTTTTTTGTCATACCAGAAATTTAATAAAGCCCCAAATAAAATCCATATTGCATACATCGGAATAAGCCATAGTTTTACTTCCTGACGATCAAACCAGATTACTGAAAGTCCCGGTACCACAAACCATAAAAGGCTACCACACCAAATTGTTAGTTTAAGAAATAGAATTTTAGATCTTTTAGCGTGATACAAGGTATAGACTGAAATGAGGATTCCAAGAAATATCAATAACAATGTAATTTGACTGGGAAAATGTTTTACATCTATAGAATGTTGATAAATCAATGCTCGTAATCTAATTCCTTCATATACAGGAAGAATGGTAGCAAACCAGGCAATTATTGTGGGTTTAATTATTGTTAAATTTTCCCGCCTCCACAATCCTCGAGATATCCCTCCGTGATTTGAAAAAAACCAGGTTATTAAATTGTTCAAACCTTTTTCACTAGCAAAGAAATAACCTTGATACAACCATACTCCTCCAGCGATTATTATTAACACAATCCCTATCGTAATCCAATCTCTTATCCACTGGTTCCACAAATGTCGATTTGGCAAACTGAATATCATTAATGCAGGTATCAACAGCAGATTATTCTGGTAACTTAATACAGAAAAACTAAGGAAAACTCCTAGGAGTACACGAAATAATGATCGATTCCTTACATGTTCAGCTGATAGCAAAACTGCTAATAGAAGTGTTGCAATACAAAAAAAGGCCGCAGGGATGATAAAAAAGGCATCCTCTGTATGCGTCCAAAAAGCATAAGAAAAACCCGAAAGTAAGCTCACTGTTATTGCGTAACTAACTTGAAAACCAATCTGGATCAATACAAGAAAGAACAAAGCACAAGTTGCCGCACCAAACATGGCATTTAGTATCTGCATTACTCTTAAAGCATCCCCAGAATATCCAATATTAAGCCACAATTTATATATCGGGATTCCAATTATTGTGTACAGCATATGAGCTGGGTCAGAGGATTTTAAGTAGTAATTGTTTATTCTCTTAAGCTCTAATAGCACATCCCCATCATATTGTTGAGAAGGTAACATAAGATAAATTAACAATGTGAAAATGAAAATTAAAAATGTGAAAACCAGGATATTTTGATAATTTCTTTTTATTAAAATATTGTATTCCATCTTGGTTCCTGTATCTAAAGCAAATCAATTAGATCTATCGAATATTTTACTATGGTTTGAATATGGATCTCTCGATAATTATCGTCAATTGGAACACCCGCGATCTGCTAATTGACTGCCTGAATTCAATTCAAGAAAATCTGGGTGCAGCACCCGCCCTGCAAGCGGAAACATTCGTGGTCGACAACGCTTCAAGCGACGGCAGCAGTGATCTTATACGGAAGGACTACTCGTGGGTACATCTGATCGAAAACCAAGAAAACGTCGGATTCGCGCGTGCCAACAATCAAGCTGTTAAAAAATCTACCGGGAAATATATTCTCTTCCTCAACCCAGATACAATAATCCGCCCCAATGCGTTATCAACTTTAATTGATTTCATGGATAAACATCCTGAAGCTGGTGCAGCTGGTCCATCATTACTGAACAAGGATGGCACTTTTCAAATATCGAGTCAACCAGCCCCATCTATTCTTAGGGATGCCTGGATGTTAATTCATCTGGATGATTTTTGGCGAATTGGAAGTTATGATATGGAAACCTGGAACAAAATCACATATCATAAAGTGGATGTAATCAAAGGAGCATGTTTTATGGCTCCCAGCAAGCTGCTTTTCCAGATTGGATTAATGGATGAGATTTTTTTTATGTATTCTGAAGAAATTGACCTGTGTAAACGTATTCATCAAGCTGGATTTAACATCTATTGGGTACCTTCTGCTGTGGTAACTCACTATGGAGGTCAAAGTACAGGTCAAGTTAACGAGGCTATGGTTCGTGAATTATATTTGTCCAAATACAAATATTATGTCAAACATTACAGTCGTTTATATAGTTTTGGTTACTACATAATGTTGCTGATTATAATTATACCCAGAGTGTCATTGAAGTACTTTGCATTTTTAATGCCTAATCCCATTCGTGAATCTTGGCTTTCCAAGTCCCAAATGTACCATCTGTTATTACGAGACTTGCTATCTCCGAGAATGCTTAAATCAGGCATGAAATATCAAATTTAACGGTGATTTGGTGATAAAACTTCAATGAATGTTGTAAAGAAAATTTACGGTGCAGTACCTGAAGAAAAAAAATATGTGTTTAGAAGAGTTCGAAGGCATACAAGATGGCGATTATCTAAATTAAAAGGTTCTATACTGACAAAAGAAGATATAATCTCAAACATTAAAGAGTTAGGGGTCGAGATGGGGGAAATTATCCTGGTTCACAGCTCTATGAGCAGGCTGGGTCATGTGGAAGGTGGAGCCGATACAGTAATAGATGCATTACTAGAAGCTGTTGGTCCTGATGGAACTGTTCTTATGCCGACATATCCGATTACCGGAGATTGGATTGAATATTTAAAATCTGATCCGATATTTTATCCACTACAGTCTCCATCATCAACGGGAAAGATTACAGATGTATTCTGGCGAAGAGAAGGTGTTCTAAGAAGTCTACATCCTACTCACTCTGTCTCCGCTTTCGGGAAATATGCCTTTTATTTAATACAAGATCACGAGCAATCTCCTAGTCCTTGTGGAAATCCATCTCCATTTAGAAAATTGGTAGAGTTGAATGGACAAATATTACATCTAGGATCATCATTCGCAACAACTACATCCTTTCATGTCGTTGAAGATATGTTGCCAAACTTTCCAAAAAAAGTATATTTGGATGAACCTTTATTCATGAAGTACATCGACTTTGAAGGTATCGAACATGCAGTGCCAGTAATGGTTCATGATCCCACTTTAGCTTTAAAAAGAATTGAAAAATTTAAACACAAAGAAATTGAAATATTCAATTATTGTCGTGAAAACGGAATTGTTAAATCTGGCAAAATAGGGTTAGCTACAGCGCATTTAATTAATGCACATGGCTTAGAAAATCTATTAGAAAAATTAGCTAAAAAAGGTATAACAATTTATATCTAAAACATTTACAGGAATAATTATGATAATCATGACAGGAGCCTCAGGTGGACTTGGTAATTACTTGATCCAGTATTTAAGCAAAGATAATGAAATAATTGGAACATATAATAAACATAAACCGGCGTTCTCTGACCAGACGGTTAAAGTCTATCAATTGGATGTGCGTAATACCTCTAGTGTTGATAATTTTATTAGCCAGATCGCTGATGAACTTAACCAAATTATCCTAATTAACCTTGCCGGCATATCTATAGATGGTATGGGGCATAAAATGAAGGATTCAACATGGGATCAAGTCTTGGAAACGAATCTTAAGGGAGTGTTTCTGGTGAGTCGTGCTTTGCTTCCCTTTATGCGTGAACAGGAGTGGGGGCGCATTATTAATGTGTCGTCTATAGTGGGTCAAATAGGCATACCAGGTACAAGTGCTTATTCAGCGTCGAAATCTGGTCTCGTTGGTTTAACACGCACTCTAGCAGTGGAGAATGCATCTAAGAATATTACAGTAAACGCATTAGCATTGGGATATTTTAATGTGGGAATGATTAATGTTGTCAGACCTGAAATACAGGAACAGATTAAAAAGATGATACCAATGAAACGGTTTGGACATCCAAAGAATGTGGGGTTGGCGATTCGATTTCTGATTGAGTCCGATTACATCACCGGAACCGTAATAAATATCAATGGCGGCTTATTGTGATTATTTAAAAGGTTCTGTTTTGAAAATGGGGGATATGTTTAAGAAAAATTTAGATTCTAGTCATTGTATATGTTCACAATCCAACTACTTACAATAAAACAAGAAAGATAATTCAGAAAAAGTGAGAGTAATTGATAGTTGGCCCTTAAATATTTTTAGGGCATCCTTGAATAAATCAAAATCGGTTGAATTAAATTCACTTAATATTCAGACCAGACTTGAAGCTTCGATTAAATGGATAATTACTGCCTATGGAAATAGTAATGATGGTGGAATCCCTGCCTACTTTGATTTATTACGTAATAAATGGAGACCATCATATCCAGAAACCACCGGCTATACGATTCCTACTTTAATTAATTACGCAGAACTTTTTAATAAGCCTGATATCAAAAAAAAAGCAATAGAAATGGCAGAGTATCTGATAAAACAACGTACTCTTTCAGGAGGAGTCTGCCATTGGGACCAATCTTCTTCGAATCATCCTTCACCTATTGTCTTCGATACTGGTCAGGCAATATTCGGTTGGATAGCTGCATGGAAAGAGACAAATAATAATGGATATCTAGAAGCCGCGATTAAAGCAGCTAATTGGCTTGTAAGTATTCAAAATGAAGACGGATATTGGGATAAGAATCAGCATCTTAAAATTGTTAAAGTTATTGATGCAAGAGTAGCACTGGCATTAATTAAGTTATGGCAAACAACCAATATTCGATCATATCTTCTCGCTGCCCAACGAAATTTAGAGTGGGTATTATCCCAACAAGAAAATAATGGGTGGTTCTTAAACGCCAGTTTTAGACAAGGAAAGGATCCTTTTACCCACAATATTGCGTATACAATTGAAGGATTGTTAAAGAGTGGATTGATTTTAGATGAGACACGCTACGTCAATGCATCAGAGAAAACCGTAGAAGCTTTACTTGGATTGCAAAAGCCAAATGGTTCTCTAGCAGCAACGTATAACGAATATTGGGTATCAAAAGATTCGTACACCTGTCTTACTGGCGATTGCCAGATTTCTCTTATATGGCTTGATTTGTATAAATTAAATGGTGACAATCATTATTTGGAAGCTGCGAAAAGAGCTTTATCTTATGTAGCTGGGACACAGGATGTGAATACTACTAATCCAGGGATATACGGCGGGGTTGCTGGTTCATTTCCGATATATGGAGACTACGAACGACTCAAATTTCCGAATTGGGCCGTGAAGTTCTTCATTGATGGGTTGTTAGCCCTAAGTAAAATTGAGACCGATTCCGTTAATCACTATTAAAAAATTTACAGCTTCACCTTCTAGTCAAAACCAATTCTCGTAAAAATTTCGGTTTTCTCCAGAACATAAAAAGAAATTTGTATACAATATCTTCGATATTTATTTCAACTTTATTGTGCGTAATATTGCTTGCAATTGGCTACTTGTATATACTAGCCTTTGCTAGCTTTCGAAATTCAACCCAACATCAACGTAGTTCAAAAAAATTACGCTTTGCTGTCGCAATCCCATCTCATAACGAAGCTTCAGTAATTGCTCATACTGTGAGCACGATTTTAGATGCCGATTACCCACCGGAACTGCTGGATATTTATGTTGTAGCCGACCATTGTACTGATAAGACCGCCCAGGAAGCTTGTCAAGCAGGTGCGACTTGTTTCGAGCGGCAGGACGGAGAACGGGGCGGGAAAGGTCCAGCGCTTTCCTGGCTGCTGATGCGCATCTTCGAAAAGAAAACGGACTACCAGGCGGTTGCGATATTCGATTCCGATACACAGGTCGATCCTGGCTTTTTCCGGATTATGAACAATCGCTTGAGCGCCGGTGCGAACGTCGTTCAAGGCAACCACATCATTCGCAACCCCGATGACGGCTGGTTTCCCGCTCTGGCTTGGGCGATGTTCCTGATCGATAACCGCTGCCAGAACCTGGGGCGCGCCAATCTGGGGCTTTCAGCCAAGAACATGGGCGATTCAATCTGCTTCCAGTCCGGTGTGCTGCGCTGGTTTGGGTGGGGAAAAGGGCTTACCGAAGATTACGCTTTCCGCCAAAAACTAATACTTGAAGGCTATCGAATTGAATACGAACCCAATGCAATCGGTTATGGATATGCGGCCGCAAACTGGGGTGAAGCTAGAGCTCAACGATCCCGCTGGCTGCGAGGTACTTACACCTCTAGCCGGCAGTCCGCAAAAAAAATGCTTGTTAGAGGTCTAAAAAGCCGCGACCCGGCTCTAATCGACGGCGCCCTACAGGCACTCCTGCCCTCCTACTCCACTCTAACCCTCATAACCGGTCTTATTACACTCCTGACATGGTTCTTTCACAATTGGCTGTGGTCCTGGCTTCCCTTTGCCTGTACCACGCTTCTCGTCCTGCTGTTTATATATCCTTTGATATGCCTGGCTTTCGAACGCGCCCCCCTGCGAGCATTCCTGGTCATACTGACTGGACCGGTATTCATCCTTTGGCGCACCTGGTTGGGCATATCATCCAGGTTTATCAAGCGCGAAGTGGATTGGGAACGCACACCCAGGCACGATAAATCAGGCGAATAAGTGAGTTCAAAGCGCAAGAATTATGTTTTGCTGGGTATAATCGCCGGCGCCGTTGTTCTGCGTTTGGGCGCAGCTTTCCTTCTTGGTGACCAAGTTATCGCACTTCCAGGCATAGCCGACCAGGTCTCCTACCACACTCTCGCCGCCCGCCTTGTTGAAGGTCATGGCTTTACTTTCAGCCGCATATGGTGGCCATACACTGCTGCCGGTGAGCCAACCGCCCACTGGTCTTACCTGTATACCCTTTTCCTGGCTGGTATATATGCCGCCATTAGCATCCACCCGCTGGTCGCCAGGATAATTCAAGCCGTTCTGGGTGGCATATTAATGCCCCTGTTTGCCTACAGCATCGCCAAACACGTGTTTCGTCCCTGCTCGGTTGGCATCCCTAACGTTGAAACCATATCTCTCATCGCAGCCGCCTGGACGGCTTTTTACGGCTATTTCATCTACTACGCGGCTGCCCTGATGACCGAGACCTTTTATATAATTGGCATTCTGTGGACATTGGTTTGTGCTTTGCGTATCCAAAATCAAGCCTCAATTGAAGGGGATAGAAATTTCAGCGTAAAACCCGGCTTGTGGATCGAATTAGGCTTGGCGATCGCATTCACCGCTTTGTTGCGCCAGGTTTTCCTCCTGTTTATCCCCTTGCTGTTTGTTTGGCTGCTGTGGGTGTTTCTCCGCTCCACTCAAAGAGGATCTTCAACCTGTAGAGCTTTTACCGAGCTGCTGCGCGGCGGACTTATTTGCGCCGCCGTACTGATCCTTCTGATCGCTCCGGTTACGGTCTACAATTACAACCAATTCGGTCAGTTCGTTCTGCTGAACACCAACGCTGGTTTCGCCTTTTTCTGGGGCAATCATCCGATCTACGGGGATCATTTTGTGCCTATCTTGACCCCAGATATGGGCAGCTACCAGGCGTTGATCCCCCAAGAACTTCGTGGTCTGAATGAAGCCGCCCTAGATCGCGCTCTGCTCAAGATTGGGGTCGGCTTCATCACCAGCGATCCGGTCCGGTTTGTCAAATTGTCCATCACCCGCATCCCGGCTTATTTTATGTTCTGGCCTTCTGCCGGTTCCAGCCTTCCCAGCAATCTCACCAGAATTTTATCCTTTGGATTGGCGCTGCCCTTTATAATCCTGGGGATAGCGATCTGGATTCAAGATGTGCAGAAGAGGCATATTTGGGCTGCCCCAGGGGTGCTGCTAATTCTGTTCATCGCTGTTTATTCTGCTATTCACCTGCTCTCCTGGGCTTTGATCCGCTACCGCCTGCCGGTTGATGCCGTTGGGCTTATCTTCGCCGCGCGTGGTTTGTACTGGCTGTACCAGAAGATTTTCTCCGAACAAGAAGTCAACCCTCAAGCGGCATGAACACACATCCTCACGCACCCTTGCTCTTACACTCCCCTGTGACCACACACCCCAGCTAAGATGCACATCCTCTTCATAGTCCCATATTCCCCCACCCGCATCAGGGTACGACCATATAATCTCATCAAACATCTCGCCGGGCGCAATAATTCAGTCACCCTGGCGACGGT
>SDBS01003515.1_pt1 | contig 15383 bp, 16 predicted proteins | sample 2277091 | NCBI WGS metagenome assembly SDBS01 (sample SAMN10404972, study PRJNA504765) | marine sediment metagenome | isolation source: marine sediment core GS10_PC15, 163 cmbsf | place: Arctic Ocean: Southern Knipovich Ridge | collected 2010 | reverse complement strand
AGAGCAACCGGAGCAGGCGGTCAGCACGTAAACGTAACTGATTCGGCGGTGAGGATCACTCATGTTCCTACGGGAGTTGTGGCTCAGTGCCAAAATGACCGGTCTCAGCTTTTCAATCGGCAGATAGCGATGAAAATCTTGAGAGCCAGGCTCTATGAAAGAGAAAGAGAGAAAAAGCAGCAAGAACTGGAGAAAATAAGAGGCGAAAAAAAGGAAATTGCTTGGGGAAGTCAGATCCGGTCATACGTTATGCATCCTTACAGTATGGTGAAAGACCATAGAACCGATCTGGAAAAAGGAGATGTCCGGAGAGTTCTGGATGGAAGCCTGGATCCGTTTATTACGGAATATCTTCGTCAACAATGTGCAGAATAAGGAATCTGATTCTTCTCCATTCCTATCATGGAGTAATTGATGAAAATAGAGGCTGATTTACATATTCATACTGTGGCAAGCGGCCATGCTTTTAGCACGGTTTTTGAGAATGCTGAAGCAGCAGCAGAGAAAGGACTTAAGTTAATAGCCATTACCGATCATGGACCGGGACTGCCGGGCGGGGCTCATTCCTTCTATTTTTGGAACTTGAGGATTATTCCGCCAGAAATCAACGGTGTGAAGATACTGCGAGGGATTGAAGCGAATATAGTTGATGCTGAGGGAAATATTGATCTGGCCCAAGAGCTTCTTGAACCCCTTGACATCATTCATTTGGCACTTCATACTCACTGTGGTTATGAGGACCGGGGGGCTGAGAAAAACACTGATACCATAATCAAAGCGATGCAAAATCCTCTTGTGGATGTACTTGTCCACCCCGGTAATCCCAAATTTCCTATCAATGCCAAAAGGCTAGTGCGGGCTGCCCGAGAAAATGAGGTTTTACTGGAAGTAAACAACAGTTCTTTTCTGACCGGTACCAGTCGGGCCGGGAGCTATGAGCTTGATTTGGCCATTATTAAAGAGGCGAAAAAATTAGGGCTGGAGATTGTGGTAGGAAGCGACGCTCACTTCAAGGATGCTGTCGGTAACTTCGGTGCCGCACTCGACTTAATAAATTCAGTACATTTTCCGGTTGATAGAATACTAAATACTTCATCCGAAAAAGTTATTTGCCATCTAGAGAAAAAGAAGAGTAGAAAGCTATTCTAGCTTTTGCTTTCTAACCTGATATCTGCTAGCATTATTTTTTTGGGAGTTGAGCAAATTATGATGGTGAGTACCAGGCATTTAACTAAAATCTATAACCAGGGGAAGCCCGCTTTGGAGGATATCAATGTTGAGGTGGATAAAGGGGATTTTGTTTTTATGGTCGGACCCAGCGGTTCAGGAAAGACCACTTTTATCCGGCTATTATTGAGGGAATTGATGCCAACCGGCGGAGAAGTTTTCATTGATGATGAAAATATTATACATCTACGGCCCGGGAAGATTGCCCATATGAGAAGGAATATGGGCTGTGTCTTTCAGGATTTCAAGCTCCTACCTAATAAGACAGCATCTGCAAACATAGCGTTTGCTCTGGAAGTTATCGGTCGACGCCCTCGTATTATCGAAGAGCAAGTACCGGAGGTTCTTAAATTGGTAGGACTTGAGGAAAAAGCTGAAAGCTACCCTTCCGAACTGTCGGCCGGGGAACAACAAAGAATTTCAATAGCCAGAGCTTTTGTCAATAAGCCGGCTCTTATCCTGGCTGATGAACCAACGGGCAATTTGGATCCCGCCACTTCCATGGATATAATGTCACTTTTGAACAAGATCAATAAAACCGGAACCACGATGCTCATAGCAACCCATGATAGAGAAATGGTAGATTCTATGAGAAAAAGGGTAATCGCCTTGGAGGATGGTAAGGTAATAAGGGATCAAGCGCGGGGTGTCTACGGTTATGAAGATTAATCTTGCATACTACACTAAGGAAGCATTTACCAGCTTTAAGAAGAATTGGATTATGAGTATTGCAGCCGTAACCACGATTGCCTTGACCCTCCTTATTGTAGGAATTTTTGTTCTATTGGCTATTTTCGGCAATACCGCGCTGAAGAAAATTGAGAGAATGGTGGGTGTCGTCGAGATTTTTTTAAAAGAATCGGCCACGCCTAAGGAGGTCCAGGCTTTCCAGACCAAGGTTAATGAGTGGTCAGAAGTAGGCGACTTACAGTATGTGTCTCAAGAAGAAGCCTGGAATAGCCTGAAGGAGGATCTGAAGGATTCACCTGAGATGCTGGAAGCAGTATCGGGTAATCCATTACCAGCCTCTCTTCGCATCAGGTTGAAAGATCCCCATACGGTAAGCACTGTGGTAAAACGACTGAAAAAGGATGCTGATATCAAAACCGTAGTGGAGGATGTGGAAAAGGATGTTAAATATGGCAAGGGAGTTACAACCAGGCTTTTCACAGTTACTTACGTCCTAAGAATTGTAGCCGTTGCTATCATCGTTCTCTTGTGCTTTGCCTCTTTGGTTCTGATAGTAAACACGATTCGACTGGCGATTTTTGCTCGCCGCAAAGAGATTGCTATTATGAAATTGGTGGGGGCGTCAAACTGGTTTATCAGGTGGCCCTTTTTGCTGGAAGGGATCTACGAAGGCTTATTGGGTTCATTTGTAGTCGTTCTGGTCCTGTTTTTGATTAAGACCCCTCTTATTGAGTGGCTGGTAGGATTTCTGCGCTGGTTTAATCTTTTTCAAAATCCGCAGAACTTGCAGCAACAATATCTCCTACTGCTTATTTTTATTCTAGGAGCTGGTGTCTTTATCGGAGCTGCCGGAAGCTCAATTGCATTGCGGAAATATCTTAAAGTTTAGACTTCTAATGTGCTCCGATCTTGTCACTAATCCGCTTAACCTGAATGAGCATTGTTGGTCGGTTCTAAGTAATGAGGTGTAAAAGGATGGCAAAAAAAGTTGTTTTGGCAATTTTAATCTTTGTATTTATACTCGCACTGCTTCTTGGGTGTTTCTCTGCCGGTGTTTTAGCCGGACGGCATCTGCAGCGGACAGAAAAACAAGAGACCATGGACAAAGAAAAGGCAGGGCTGGAAAAATTTGAAGAAGTGCTATTGATAATCAAGAGTACTTATGTGGAAAAGATATCATCAAAGAAGCTGATCGCCGGTGCAATCAAGGGGATGATGGAATCATTAGACGATCCCTATTCTCGGTATCTGGATAAAAGCCATTTCCAAATGGTTGAGGAGGAAACAGCGGGTAATTACGAGGGTGTTGGTATTATGCTGGGGATGGAGGATAGCAAGCTGACTGTGATATCGCCGATTAAAGATACTCCCGCAGACAAAGCAGGAATCAAGACCGACGACACAATAATAAAAGTCGACAAAAAGTCGACCAAAAATATGACCATCAATCAAGCAGTGAAATTAATCCGGGGACCTAAAGGTACTACGGTGGTTTTGACTATAGAGCGAAAGGGCGAAAAGGAACCTCTGGAATTTGAGTTGGAAAGGGCAAAAATAGAGACACCAAACGTTAGTTCAAAAATTGTTGAAGATGATATTGGTTATGTACATCTCCATTTCTTTGGAGGTGGTTCAGCAGATAGAGTTAAAGAAGCGGTTGAGGAATTGAAAGACCAAGGGGCAAAAGGAATCATTTTGGATTTGCGCAACAATCCCGGTGGGCTTTTAGATGAGTCAATCGATGTCGCAAGTGTATTCATGGATTCCGGAGTTGTAGTGAAAATCAAAGAAAGAAAAGGGGCAGAACAAGTTTTTAGGACTAGGGGCCACGCGGATAGCAAGATACCGCTGGTGATCTTGGTTAATAAAGGGAGTGCCAGCGCTTCAGAGATTGTTGCCGGAGCCATTCAGGATACGGATAGAGGTGTGGTAGTGGGAGAGACTACTTTTGGAAAGGGAAGCGTACAGGACGTAAGGCGGCTTTCAGACGGATCCGGTATCTTGATAACAATTGCCCAATATTTTACGCCTAAGGGGAGGTCTTTGCATAAAAAGGGTGTGAAACCCGATGAGGTAGTAAAAACAGACAAAGAAGTTCCCTTAAAAGATGAAGATCCGCAGCTTGATCGGGCAAAAGAGATAATAAGGGATATTATGTTGGGTAAGGATTGGAAAAAAGCAGCTTAAAACCGGCACATTGCATATGGCGAAACGAATGGCCAATGGTTTTGAAACCATAAGCGATAGAGCGGGCAGAACGAATGGGCTATTTATTATAAGGCTCATACAGTGAGAAACGTGTAAGCAATGAAGTAAAGAGGCGAGCGAGCAAAAAGCTATAAGCACGATGTTTTCTCGTTTGGGCCCAGTTTGACACTGGGTTTTTGTGCTATAATTTTAATTGGGACATAGGTGATTACCTTGGCAGCTGGTAAAGTTATCGCAACCAATAGAAAGGCCTTGCGGGACTTTTCCATAGAAGAAAAATATGAGGCCGGACTGGTATTGCAGGGAAGTGAAGTCAAGTCTTTAAGAGCAGGCAAAGTGAGCCTTATTGATAGTTACGCTCAGGTTAGAAATGCTGAGATTTTCCTCTATAATATGCATATTAGTCCATATGAGTTTGATACAGTGATTCGGCCTGATCCCAAAAGGGTACGTAAACTGCTTTTGCATAAAAAGGAAATCAGAAGACTGATTGGAAAGACAGAGGAGAGAGGTTATGCTCTGGTTCCTCTTAGGGTTTATTTTTCCGGTAGGTTTGCCAAAGTAGAATTGGGATTGGGTAAAGGCAAAAAGCTCTTTGACAAAAGAAGAGAGATGGCTGATAGGACCGCCAAACGGGAGATTGAACGCGCACTAAAAGAAAGAAGCCGATAATTAATAGCATATGGCACATAGCATATGGCCAAGAAACCATAAGCTATTGAGTGATCCGCCTTAGGCGGAGAACGAGCCATTAGCTATAAGCTGATTTGGGGGCGAAAGGTTTCGACAGGGATAGTTTAGCAAGAGCAGCAGGTCGAGGTCCAAATCCTCGTAAAAAAAATTGGACAAACAATTCAAATGGCAACGAAGAACTTGCCCTAGCTGCTTAATTGCGGCTACGTCCACTAGGGTTTGTCTGTGATTCTAGATGTGGCGTCGCTAAGCAGACTACTTCTGCTCCGATATCTGTTAGGAGCTATGAGGGAATCTTTAGCAGGTTAGCTTCTGGAAATCCTGCCTGTGGGAGTTTCAGCGGCGAAACTAAAACACAGAACTAAGCTTGTAGATGCGCTTGTGAGGTTATCTTTGGACCGGGGTTCGATTAAAATGGTCGCCTGTAGTGGTAACACTGCATGGAAAAACAAGGCTTACATCGGTGAACCCTAAGTTCACTTAATGTGGATATGGCAACGCCGAGGGGTTTTGACTATTAAAATTATACAGTCAAGGCCCTGTAGAGACTTATATGGTTGCTGATGCCGGGATGGCAAATCTAGGGCAGTCATTATACGCCTTGCTTCCTTATAGGTACAAGGAAGAAGACATAGTCCACTGCCAGCAGAAATGTTGGGAAACAGGTCCCCGCGCCTCCACCAAAAATAAAGAAGAGGCTAATTAATAGCCTCTTCTTTATTGGATGATAAAAGCCCGCCTCCATTACTGCATTTACCATAAAGGAATGCCGGAAACACCAGCGAACTGTATAAACAGAATTGGGGTAATAATGAGAGAAGGTGATGACTTGGAGCTATTTACTAACCGGCAGGAAGGTTTCAAAAGTTTGGCAAATCAGACGGGAGTAGAAGCCCAAATGATTGCTGGAAAAACTAGATTTTTATTGATCCCTTTTGTCGCGTTAAGCTTTCTGCTTATAGGTATAAAACCTGTTTCAGCAGGACCGCTTGACGCTGCGGATGTTCAGGTGAATACCACTAGTGTCGATGATCAGATGAATTCTGCTGTTGCTATGAGTCCTGATGGTAAGTCCGTAATCTGCTGGCAACACAAGAACGGCGCCATTTGGGACATAAAAGCCCAGCGGTATGATTCCAGCGGAAATGCTCAAGGTGGTGAGATCAGCGTTGCATTAGTTACAAACAACCAAGAAAAACCAGCTATTGCCATGGATTCCTCCGGTAACTTTGTAGTTGTATGGGAAGAATCTACAGGCGCAAGCAGGGATGTATTTTTTCAGAGATTTGACGCAAACGGGAATCCTGCAGCTGGTCAAGTTAACGCGACTCCCTGGGGATTTGACCAGACAGTTCCTTCGGTTGGAATGGATTCCTCCGGAAACTTCACCATTGCTTTCCAACACGATCTCGGAGGTACAAACGACAATATCACCTGTGTCAAATACCGACAAGATGGAGTTTATTTGGGAACTGATTCTGTTGCTACAGGTGCCAACGACGAGAGAATTCCATCTATTGCCATGAATCAATCAGGAGATTTTGCCGTTAGCTGGCAAGAATACGTGGCGACTAATTGGGATGTTCTGGTCCGCAAATACTACAATAGCGGCGGATCGACTGCTGCAATTCCAGTAAGGGCAAATAGCAACGACCAGGGCGAATCAGTAGTTGCTATAGATGATTCAGGAAGATTCATAGTCTGCTGGCAGGAATACCTGGGCAGCAATCATGATGTTTATGCTCAAAAGTATGCCTCCAACGGATCTTTGCTGGATAGTAAAATTGAGGTGGCAGACGGCAGTAGTGACCAAAAATACCCTGCTGTTGCCATGAATGTTTCCGGAAGCTTTGTTGTCTGCTATCAAGAGTATATTGCCTGGGCCGCTAATTGGAGTATTTTATTTCGCAGGTACAATTCCAGCGCTACTTCCTTGGAATGGATAGGTGCAGCCAGTTCAGCGATAGGCAACAATCAGGAGTACTCGGCAGTTGCGGTAAATGATAACGGAGGTTCGGTTATAGCTTGGGAGGTCGATGGAAACCAAGATGGCAGCGGAAAAGGGATATATAAGCGAAGATTCAGTAATATTAGCACTACCTGGTATTTTGCAGAAGGGTACACCGGGGAGGATTTTGAAGAGTGGCTGGTTTTGCAGAATCCTAATCCAGTTCCCACAACTGCTACCATTACCTACTATTTTAGAGGAGGAACTCCTGTAGCAAAAACTGTAACTATTCCCGCCGACTCGAGAGAGACAATAAGCATAAACTCGGATGTAGGAGACAACAGAGAAGTATCTGTTAAGGTAGACTCTGATCAACCCATCATTGCTGAACGTCCCATGTATTTTAACTATCAAAATAAATGGCAAGGAGGACACAATACCATCGGGGCAACATCTCCAGTCAACCAGTGGTATTTTGCAGAAGGATACACCGGAGAGGGCTTTGAAGAATGGCTAACTTTGCAGAATCCCAATGGGACTGATGCGACTGTTACTATTGTCTATTTCTATAGAGGTGGAACAGCCATGCTGATCAAGACCAAAACAGTTCCGGCAAACTCCAGGGAGACCATAAGTGTCAATGAGGATGCAGGAGAAAATCAAGAAGTATCGATTTATGTGTCTTCCACTCAACATCTGGTCGTAGAAAGACCGACCTACTTTAGCTACCAGTTCGTCTCGCCTACTTTCCCGGCCATCGCAGAAGGTGGACACAACACTATAGGAGCTACTTCTGACAGCAGTAACTGGTACTTTGCTGAAGGCTATACTGGTTTTGAACAGTGGCTTACCTTACAGAATGCCAATGGAGTACCTGCAGCTGCCACCATCACCTACTACTTCAGAGACGGAGCAGCTCCCTTGACAACAACCTTGACTATTCCTGCCAACTCAAGAGAGACTGTAAATGTAAACGCAGATGTGGGAGATGGCAGGGAAGTATCTATTAAGGTACAATCTACTATCCCCATTGTTGCTGAAAGACCAATCTACTTCTTGGTGGAAGAAGCCTGGGATGGAGGACACAATACCATCGGGGCAACATCTCCTGTCAACCAGTGGTTCTTTGCTGAGGGCTATACCGGATCCGGTTTCCAGGAATGGCTTACCCTGCAGAATCCCAATGCAACAAATGCTACAGCTACTATCACGTACACATTCCGAGGAGGGGCAACTCCTGTAACAAGAACAATCACTATTCCGGCAAATTCCCGGGAAACAGTTGAAGTAAATGCAGATGTAGGGACCAACAAGGAAGTATCGATTAAAGTAGACTCTACCGAACCTATCATCGCTGAACGTCCCATGTACTTTAGTTATCAAGACAAATGGACAGGCGGGCATAATACTATCGGATTTGGACCATAGGCAAGCTTCTATTGATCCTTGACAAGAACTAAGAAAAAAAGTCAAATAGGTCAATAGCGTCCCCCGGCGCGGTTGATGATAGAGTGGTAGTATGACATTGATCGAAAGGAGAAATACATGGCTGAAGAGACGAAAAAGATCCAGGTGAGGATGCCGGAGAAAATACAGGCAGGTGTCTATTGCAACAATCTGATAGTTGCTCATAACAAGGAAGAGTTTATTTTGGATTTCTTATTTGTGGTTCCTCCGGCGGGCACAGTGACGGCAAGAGTTATTACCAGTCCCGGTCACGCCAAAAGGATAGTTTCAGCACTCCAAGATGGTGTGGCAAAATACGAGAAGAATTTTGGAGAGATTAAAAAACCACCCGAGCCAAAAATAAAAATTGGTTACCAGCATTAGCTCAGCTAATTGTCTTCAAGATATTTTCTGATTAGAAATAAGAAAAGTCAGCTAGGTCAATAGCGTTCCCAAAAAGATTAGACTTTTATGCAACCTTTTGTTAATTCCTGAAGCAGGTGACACTCCAATGTTTCTACTTGTTGGGGTTGGCCAGACCTGGTGGTCAGTAAATCGCTTAAGCATTCAAGCAATACTAAAACATCCGGATAGTAACCGAGTTCCTTGGGGTCATATTGTAATGTGAATATTAAATCACTAAGCTCCAGGCTGGTCATTTCATTTCTCCCTTTTTTTATTCTTATTAAATTCACTACTTAACTTCCTATTTCGCTGATTAGAACCAAGAAACAAGTAAATCAAGCAATGGTGTCTTCCAAACTAAAACCCGGAAGTGTGGGAGAGGGGCACCAGATCCCACACTGGGCCAATTGCCAGCTTCCGGTTTAAAAGATGTTTAAGAAAATCTTGGAAGCTTCTATTTATACCTATAACGGTGGGAGAGGATAAAAAAGATATGTTTTGGTGAAAATGTTTAAAAAGAGCGAGGCAGATGAGGGTAATCAAGCTATCTTTTAATCCTTTGGATTTGGATCAATGTATTTCGATAGTTTTGGTGTAAGAAGAAGTTGCACCATGGCTATCAGTGATGGTGAGGACGACATGGTAGGTTCCGCTGTTAACGTATTTATGAGTCGGTTCCTCTAATATACTACTATCACCATCTCCAAAATCCCAATGTGTATTAACAATGAGGTCAAATGGATCCGGATCATAGCTGTGATTCTGGAATTTTACATCTTCGTTAGGCTTGTGCTTAGCAGGTGCGGTGAAAAAGGCGACGGGCGCTTGATTTGTATCGGCCAATATGTTTATTACTTTTGAGATTTGGGCGTAACCTCCCTGATCATCGATGACTTTAAGGGTGACCATGTAAGTCCCGCTTGCCGTATAGACATGAGTCGGATTCTTTGCCGTACTGGTACTAACATCATCAAAATCCCAATGGATCTCAACTATAAAACCATCAGGATCATAGCTTTGATTAGAAAAAGTAACCGGTTCACCTACTTTTTTAGGCGAATCGTCGGAAAATAAGGCTATTGGTGATTGGTTTACGTCTGTGATTGTTATTGTATCGGAGAATGTATTGCTATTTCCCGCGTCATCAAAAACAGTAAGAGTTACTTTATAATTTCCCGAAGTAGCGTAGACTTGTTGAACGATGTTGAAATCAGGACCAAGTTCCTGAGTATCACCGTTGCCAAAATCCCAGACAACTTTAACTATTTCGCCATCAGGATCTGAGAAACTTGCTTCAAACCGGATTGGTGTACCTGCTAGTAAGGGAGGATTGGATAAAAGTATAAACTCGCAGCTTGGTGCATAGTTTTCCTGAGGAGCGGCAGTATCGCCGGGTTCATTGGCTTCTCCGGTTTGGGGTGGACTTTCGGGTTCTATCGTAGTCCGGTTTGAGCTTGGTCGACGCCCGGAGGTAGTTTGGTTATCGGGCTCTTCTGTCTGCGCCTCTGTCTCTTGGACGTCATTAGAATCTTCAAAAGGCAGTTGGGATTCTATTTTCTTTTGCTTTTTCGGTTTCTTGGGGACAAGGGCCGGTTTTTCCTCTTGGGGAGGTTTTGATTTCATGTAAGGATAGACGACGTAACCTATGGTACCTGCGAGGAAGAAGGTACTAACAAGCATAGAAAGCACCAGATATTTTGCCAGTTCCTCTTTGATGCGGTCCAAAAGAAGATGATAAAGAGAAAACTCTGTCATAATCGCTGTTCCTGCTACTATTGCCGAGGTGAGAAGCACCAATTGAGCGTTTTTTTGGTCAGCACTTAGAGTTACTTTGGGAAGTGCTTTCAGGGATTTTATGATCTTGTTGTTCAGGCTGAGGTTATCGGCCTGCATATGCCCCTTCCTTCTCGGCCTTTTGTTCTTTTACCAGTTGACGCAGGATTATGCTTCTGAGTTGCGCAAGAGCCCGTCGGTCCAGTGCTTTTACAGCCGAGGCCGTCTTACCCAATATCTCAGCTATTCTGTCATTTCTCATTTGCTCAATGTATTTGAGGATTATTACCTGACGCTGTTTGGTAGTAAGTTCCTTCAAGGCGCTTTCGATAGTCATCCGATCAATCACAATTTCTTCAATACTTGGTTCCTCTGGATTGGTCTTAATATCTATGATCATGTCCATCTCAATCTCGGGTGCTCGCCTTTTAAGGGAGCGAAAATGATCAATGGCCAGGTTGTGGGCAATCTTATATAGCCAGGCAGAGAAGGAGTAACCCTTAAAGCGATAGCTCTTGAGCTTCTCGTAGGCTTTTAGGAATACTTGTGAGGTTAAATCGTGCGCAGTCTCTTTATTAGCTACCATATAGAACAAGTACCGATAAATAGTGTCTGCAAAGATCTTATAAAGGGATTCAAAAGCTTCCTTGTCACCTTTCTTTGCTGCTTCTACCAGCTCTTCGACTTCTTTTCTGTTATAGTCAACGGTATTTCTTGCCAGCGCCAGGAAGAAGATAATACCTAAATATCCCTTTATTTTTAATAACGATAGCTCAAGCACTTTTGGTTACCTTTTGTCCGGATTTTTAATTAAATCTTAGGTCCTGGTAATCATTCCGCTTATCGCCAGTATACCCCGCAAAATGCTTATATAAAAATCAAAAGCAGATTTTGTGCTTAATAAAAGTGCCTGCTTAGAAGAAACCAATTTAAGCCGGATGCCTATTCTTGCATATTTATCTTCCAACAATTTCTTGAAAGCATCCGCTATTTCTTGTCTATCACCATATCCAATAGCTATGTTAAGAAAATAGTTGTCATAATTTTCGGTTGCTTCTTCCGCCTGCTTTATTGTCTTACGGATAGAGGGGGGTAAAACAGTAAGGCATCCCACAGCTTTAATGCGTTCCCGGTTCTTGTGGATTGCCGGATTCGCAGCCAGATCCCCGATCTTGTTTTCAATCACTCCCAGCAGTTTCTCTACTTCTTGACTATCCCGGGAAAGATTTTCCACAGATAAAACCCAAATAGTTATTACTTGTATACCCAAATCCAGACACCAGTTTAAAACTTCGTCCAGTTTATCGGAACCTTTCTTGTGACCCTCAGTTGCGTTCTTAAGTCCCTTTTCTTCTGCGAATCGCCGGTTTCCGTCAAGAATTAGTCCGAGATGATTGGGCAGGAGGTTCTTCTTAACCTCTGAAAGTAGAAGTTTTGTGTAGATATAATAGAGAGGCTGTTTTAGCAGATTCATTTGAGCGTGCTTATTTTCTGACCACAGGTCGTGGAAAATAAGCGGTAGTGTGATAATAAAGATCCATTAGCCCTGTTAAACCCGGATTGAGGTTGATACTTAACGTCAGTATACTACAGCGAAGATAATTCGAGTGAAGATTCTTGTTCAAATGGATGTTTTTAGAAGCCTCAGCCAAGTAGTATTGGGGGAGGTGTCAAACTATCCCAGGCGCTTAGGTTGATTTACTGATATAATATCCGGGATTTGCATTTTGTCCTCGCAGTTGGTATTTTCTAAAAATATCTAACGCAAAACAAGCTTTTTTTGGAGGTTTTATGGATAACAGGCCAATTGGAGTTTTTGATTCTGGCGTTGGTGGCCTGACAGTAGTTAAAGAAATGATGAAAATGCTTCCCAATGAAAGTGTTACCTATTTTGGTGATACGGCTAGATTCCCTTATGGAACCAAAAGTGTGGCTCAGCTTCAAAGCTTTGTTGTAGAAATAGTCCAATTCTTAAGACAAAAAAGGGTTAAACTCGTTGTCATTGCCTGCAATAGCGCCTCAGCGGCGGCACTTAAAAAAGCCCAGGAACTTTTCTCTATTCCCATTATAGGAGTAATAGAACCAAGTGCTCAAGGTGCGGCTGAAGCTACTAGCAATCGACGCGTAGGCGTGATTGGCACTAAAGCTACTATTACCAGCCGGGCATACGAGAACGCCATTCATTGCTTTGACGCAGGAATCGAAATATTTCCTCGAGCATGCTCTTCATTTGCCGATTTTGTTGAAAAGGGAGAGATTGATGCCCCGGAAGTTAGAGAAACCGCGGAATTATATCTTGAACCTCTTATCTCTGCAAATGTGGACACCCTTGTTTTAGGTTGTACCCACTACCCATTATTGACTGGTTTGATAAGTGAAGTTATGGGAGACAATGTCAAGCTAATTAGTTCGGCAGTCGAGACTGCCATGGAGACCAAGCGTATTCTAAACCGAAGAGATCGGTTGCGGATGGAAACAGAAGATTCCAGGTATCTTTTTATCTCAACCGGCGATGGAGAAAAATTCTTGAATCTGGGATCAAGATTTCTGGGACGGGAAATAGAAATAGTTGATAAAGTTGTTCTCCCTCAAACCGTATTACCTCCCCGGACTTTGCAGGAGCACGTTTCTTATAAGAAGATATAAAACCAGGGATTGCACAAACCAGTTAAATCGTTACCGATAAAAGATGGAAGGAAAAACGGCAAAGATGGAACTAATCGCATTAGGTACTTCGGCTGCCTATCCTCGTCCCGGAGGGGCATGCAGTGGCTATTTGGTGAGAGATAGCAACACAAATCTTCTTATCGATTGCGGAACAGGGATTCTAAGCAACCTTTTTCGATGGGTGGACCCGGCTTATTTAGATGCTATAGTAATTACCCATCTTCATACTGATCATTTTCTGGATATTTATCCCTTGAGGTACTATCTTCAATATGAGAAAAGGCCGGTTTCCCCTATTCCGGTTTTTGCTCCGACTGGTGGCGAACAACATATTCTGAAACTGGTCTCCGAAGAGAGTGTAGATATTTTTTCCGAGATTTACCGGTTTATTCCCATCAATGAAGAAATTAGCCGGGAAGTCGGATCCCTTCAGCTTAATTTCTTCCCGGTGCCTCATTATGAGAGGACTTACGGAGTAGTTGTAGCGGGAGAGAAGAAAATAGTGTTTTCATCTGACTGCGGATTAAAGTGCAAGCCGATTCTAAAAAAGATGGCTTTCGCTGTGGATCTTTTAGTTTGCGAGGCAACTTTACAGGAAGGAACAGAATCGTTGGAAGAGGGACATTTAACTGCTGAACAGGCAGGGGAGATTGCCGCTGCGGCGAAGATTAAAAAGTTGTTGCTTTCGCATATTTGGGGTAGTCTAAATCCGGAGGTCTCTAAAACGCAGGCGAAAAAGATTTTTGGGGGAGAAGTAGAAGTGGGGAAAGAGAACCAACGAATGAAAATATAGATATTGACCAAAGGTTAACGGTTCTGAGGAGTGGTGAATTTGAAGAGAATTGACGGAAGAAAACCGACCGATATTCGGCCAGTTAACATAGTTCGCGGTTATATTCCTAATGCTGAAGGCTCGGTCCTCTTCGAATTGGGAAACACCAAAATTGTGTGTACGGCGAGCATCGAGGAAAGAGTGCCGGGTTTTCTGCGAGGAAGCGGAAAAGGCTGGATAACTGCTGAATATGCGATGCTTCCGAGGTCAACTCAAATACGGTCACCGCGAGATGCAACCCGGGGCCGAATCGGCGGTAGAACACATGAGATCCAGCGCATGATTGGTCGATCTCTGCGCTCGGTTGTTGATTTGGAAAAGCTAGGAGAAATTACCGTTTGGTTAGATTGCGATGTAATTATTGCTGATGGAGGAACAAGAACAGCTGCAGTTACGGGTGCTTTTATTGCTTTGTTCGATGCTCTCAAGTATCTGCAAGAGCATGGTCGGATCGACGAGATGCTTTTGTCTGATTTTGTTGCCGGAACAAGCGTGGGTCTGATTAATGATACTCCCTGTCTTGATCTCTGCTACGAAGAAGATGCAAATGCTGCAGTGGATATGAATGTGGTTATGACTGGCGATAAAAGAGTGATTGAAATCCAGGGAACGGCCGAAAAAACCCCTTTTAGTCGTGATGAATTAGATGAGCTTATAGACTTTGCCGAGCTGGGAATTGATGAACTGATAGAAACTCAGAGAAAAATCATTGGTGAGCATCCGAGAGCATAGGCAAATGCGGATAGTTATTGCGACTAAAAATGAAGGCAAAATAAGAGAAATTAAAAGAATACTTGGACCGGAAAATGGAGAGTTTTTAACTTTCCGGGATTTCAAAGATTGGCCCCAAGTAGAAGAAAACGGTTCGACATTCAAGGAAAATGCAATTATTAAGGCACAAGCCGTGTCGAGTTTTACCGGATTGCCTGTACTGGCAGATGACTCTGGTCTTGAAGTCGATGTTCTGGGTGGCGAGCCTGGTGTTATGTCCGCCCGCTACGCAGGTCCTCGTTGTTCAACCAGAGACAACAATGCTAAGTTGCTGGAGAAATTGGAAGGAATTCCCTCCCAAAAAAGAATAGCACGTTTCCGGTGCGTAGCTGTTTTTGCCGGGAACAATGGGACACTTCTCCTGGCTGAAGATAATTGCGGGGGATATATAGCTTTGGAACCAAGAGGATCAGGTGGATTTGGCTATGATCCTCTTTTTGTCCCGGATGGATATAATAAAACTATTGCCCAGTTGTCTGCAGAAGAAAAGAATAAAATAAGCCACAGGGGCAAGGCTTTTCGGGCTTTGAAAAAACAACTAGATAGATGGCTGCAAGAACAGACTAATGATTGAATTTTGAAGAAACGAGTCATTAAAAAATGATCCGGGCAGGTGCCTTGATGAATTATTAGAGAATATATTGTATACTACTATTTGTCTTACTGGATGACGGGCACCTGCTAGTGGTGCAGGTGTCAATTATTTTGGGAAAGCAGTTATTC
>SDBS01003514.1_pt1 | contig 15384 bp, 14 predicted proteins | sample 2277091 | NCBI WGS metagenome assembly SDBS01 (sample SAMN10404972, study PRJNA504765) | marine sediment metagenome | isolation source: marine sediment core GS10_PC15, 163 cmbsf | place: Arctic Ocean: Southern Knipovich Ridge | collected 2010 | reverse complement strand
GACCTGCTCAATGCCCTTTACACCGGGCACAGCAACGGCCTGACCACCTTCCATGCTTACGGCCTGCACGAAATGTACAGCCGGCTTTCGATGATGATCTCCCAAAGCGAAAGGGGCCGGCACTTGAGAATGAGTCACGTGGCCCAGATTATATCAACAGCCCTGGACATAGTAGTGGTGCTTGAAAAAGAGGGCGATACGAGGCGGGTGCGCGCGGTGGGAGAGATGTCTGGAAAAGTAATAATGGTTGGGGGAGATCCCGAACCGGAAATTGATTTGATATTTGAATACTCGGGGGGGCGCTCACCCAAGCTCAATGGACCACTTAAAGACTCGCTTCATTCGAAGCGCTTTGAAAACGCCGGGATCCCTGATTGGATCTACAAGGCTCGCTAGGTTAACCGATGTGGTTAACCGCAGCGGTTAAGGAGATAGCACAACTATGACCACACAAACATTAACCTACATCTTGCTTTCATCAGGGTTGGCCATCGGGATCTTTATCGCCTTTATGGCCTATGCCAATGTGAAGGCACGTCAAACCGGAGTCCAACGCCTAAGAAGCTTGATGGAAGCTGATGAAGAATCCGGTTCAGTAGTCCCCCACCCTCATATGAACATAAAGACCTTTGCCGATTCCTGGCAAGTAGGTGGATTAAGCCGGGCTCTCAAACAAGCAGATCTGCAGGTTGAGAGGGCTGCTTTTGTACGGGTTGGTTTGTTAGGCGCTGCAGGAGGTTTTGCGCTCTCCTATGCCCTCCTGGGCGGGATCATGACCTCTGTCTTTGCAGCCCTGGTTGTATTCCTTCTATATGTAAGATGGTTATTTATGAGGCGCGACAAGCTGGCTGTGGAGTACGAAGAGGGATTGGCTGACGCTGCAGCATCGATGGCAGTAGGCGCTCAACTTAGTGGTGGAACTGCCCACGGGGCGATCTCCAACGCCGCTCAATATGCGCCTGGTATGGTTGCTGAAGATCTGGAAATGGTTGCAAGGCGATTGGTCCAGGGGGACAGTCTAGACAAGGCTTTCTTCCCCGTTCAACAGCGCCGGCAATCTCCCATGCTGAATATATTAGTCAGTACGCTGGTAGGCTGGGAACGCTATGGCGCCGATCGGCCACTGGGAGAGGTGCTTGAACCGATGACGGAAACGATCCGGGAGAATGCGGCCACCAGAAAGAAGGTCACCGCGGAGCTGACCGGGGTCCGGACCCAAATGGGGATCCTGGCAGTAGCACCTTTTGTGCTGGCGGCTTTGATGCGTTTCACTTCCCTGGACTATGCTCGCTTTTACTCCAGCTTCTGGGGAGAGATAACTATGATGGGATCATTCTTGCTTTCGTTTGTAGGGGTTGTGATTGGAGAGCGAATGCTCAACCAAGTAAATCAAATTATGGACCTGGGAGGAGATGAATAATATGGCATTCTTAGGAACTACTATCCTGGTTATCTTATCTGGATTATTTGGTTTGGGTATATTTTTGATCATTGCGGCGTTCGCCGTCCCCAGTGTGATGGGCAATCGGGTGATTGAAGAAGATGGCGGGATCCGCATCGGTAATATTGCAGAAGCCCAGGTGTTATCTGCCATAGCTGCCGACATGGGAAGAGCTATTGATAGGGAAAAGGGGGACCTTGATGGCCTGCTCAGAAAATCAGGCTTTCTTTATGAAACCCCCGAAGAATATTATGCTCGCAGGATTTATTCATCGGTGATATATGCGATCCTTTCGGGTGTGTTGGGATATTTTCTCGACCTTGGCTATCTCGTGATTGCGGGGCTGGTAACTGGCGGCCTTTTATATGGGTTTGCTTTGCCGGCCAGGTCTGTCCAGAAAGCCATCAAGAAACGCCGTGAACGCATCCAGGACCAAATGGGTTTTGGGTTGGAGCAATTGGTCAACCTGCTGAACACCGGAACAAGCCTGAGTGACGCCCTGTCTCAGATGAGAGATTTTGGTTTGTTTGGAATGATCTGTGACACAGTGTCTTCGGGTATGCAGACCAGTAAGCCGATCGATAAGATTATTGATGACGTGTTGGATTCCGTGCCGGCACCTGGACAGCTCAAGGAGTTCCTGGGGCTCATCAAACAGAGCCAGGTTGGTGGCGAGGTCCAGGTAAATGCCATGAAAACCATGGCTCGAATGCTGCGCCAAAGACTGTCCAACCGCATCATGGAAATAGGCGGGCAGGCCAAGGTCAAAGCGGTTCTGGTCAATACCATGATCATCGTGCTAGCATCCCTGATCATTATCGGTGTCCCGGGATTGGCTCTGTTCATGAGTGTGGGGTTCTTCTAGAGGATAAGAGAAGAATCGTATGCCCGTTTTCCGTGAGAATTTTCACTGCAATCAAACCTTTCAGCAAATGTTGAAAGGTTGAAACGAATGAAATTACTTGACAGTTTGTGTAGTTAGGGGGGATTATTTCCCCTATATGAACACAAAACGTAAACTAACGATCGACTTTATTGAGGCTTATATGGGTTTCCTGGTGATTGTTTATTTTTTCTTTACTGGACATTTGAACAAATATAATGCATAATGTATGCGTTTCCTAATCTTTTAGGCAAGGTTTTACATACATGAGCAACAAACCAGATTATGACCAACTATATAGTATTGCAGAAAGCCAGGGGGGATATTTCGCTGCCTCCCAAGCCAGGGAGCTAGGTTTTGCTTGGGACCGCCTGTCTAAAAATGTGAAGAGTGGGCGTTTCTCGCGTGTTGCGCGTGGCGTATATCGCTTTGTAAATTTCCCAGGGTCACCCTTTGAGGATCTTTTTGTCGGTTGGCTTCGGGCCGGGCCGAACTCGGTTATTTCTCACGAGAGTGCCCTGTCTGTCTACAATCTCTCTGACATCATTCCGAATGAAATCCATATCATCGTTCCAAGATCCTCTTCTACAAGAAGAAAGGGGATTCGGCAGCACACTAATCAACTTGGGGGAAAAGATATCACCATGCGGGACGGGCTGCCAATTACAACAGTTGCTCGGACACTTAGCGATGTCTCTGCGGCCGGCCTTGCCAAAGAGCAAGTAATACTGGCGATCAGCGAAGGGATTAACAACGGGCTGGTAACCATGGAAATGCTCTGGGGCCAGGCTGAACTAAGAGGGGGAAGATTCAAGAAAATCCTCACTGAATATCAAAAAGAAGGGGGATCATGAAATATAAAAATGGTCGTGATTTCCGCCAGGCCCTGGAGACCCGGATTAGAAATTTCAGCCTTGAGACAGCAATACCTTTAGTGCGCTTGAGGAAGTTGGTGGTGTTTGAACGATTCCTGGTCAGATTATTTCACATCCAGCCTGATAGTTGGGTGCTTAAAGGAGGTTACGCCCTTCAGCTAAGATTGGGGGACCGCTCCCGGACAACGAAGGATATTGACCTCTTGTCAAAAGAAAAAAAGGACAAAATCCTGCCGTCGCTCCAGACAGCCGGCTTTCTTGACCTGGGGGATTGGTTTGCCTTTGAAGTAGCACCGACCACTAAATCCCCATTAGAGGGGCCATCGGTTTTGCGGTTTAATGTCCGGGCGCTCCTGGATAACCGCATCTTTGAATCCTTCCACATAGACGTGGGGGTAGATGATCCCATCACAGGGTCGTTAGATTACCTGGACACATCCGGTCTGCTTGCTTTTGCCAACCTGGAACCAGTAAGCATTCCTTGTTATCCGATTAATCAGCAGATCGCAGAGAAGCTACATGCCTATTCGCGTCCGCGCGGGAGTGGCCCCAGTTCAAGGGTGAAGGATTTTATTGATATCTTGTTGCTGTCAGAATTAGGCGAGATAAACAAACAAGAACTCATGGTGGCTATCCGCGCCACCTTCGATCATGCAGCCACGCACGAAATCCCTACTATGGTATCTCCACCGCCCAAGGAATGGCTGCGCTCATATAGCAGCATGGCAGAAGCACTCGGACTGGGTGAGATCTCATTTGATGAGGCCTATCTGCGCCTGCAGAAGTTCCTGAACCCAGTTCTATCTGGGGACAAAGAAGGTAATAATTAGCTTTCACATAAACAGCGGTGGATGAGATCTGCCGGAATATAGACTTCCAGGGGGAGGATTTTTATGAATACAAGATTAAGCATAATTATCACCCTTGTGGTTGTATCGATTAGCCTGGCCGGCGCTGTCGTTAGTCAGGCACAAGAAGAAATCGATTCCTCAACTATTGGCCCTTACACAGAGATCCAGCTTCCTCTCGAGGATTTGCCGGCGCTCAACGAGAACCTGGCTTATCACCCAGTTATCGATCAATACGAGAGCGGCGCCACGCTGCAGGTTATGTATGTGCTAGAAGATCCCAGGGATGTGCCCCTGGCGCGGTACGCCTACTACAGTGATGATCTTGGTGTCATTGCCCCCAATGATCTGCCGGTTTCAGTGTCAGATCTCCCTGAATATCGAGAGGAGATGGAGGAGATCCTTTCCACCAACCCAAAGACTGTCAACGTCTATATCCGGGTAACGGCCCCTGCGGATCAACGTGTGTCGGATCCGCTTTTTGAGGATCTGAAACGGCCTGAAGATGAGAGTGGTGGATATATTCGTCCTTATAACCCAAACAGGCCGGCCATGCTTGTGTACTTTCCTGGTTATAGTGGTCGCCCATTCTCTTGCGCTGCACCTGAATATATCAACGGTCCTGAACCCTATCAGCTTCCCCCTGGGATAAACGGTGGGAATGCTGTTGGTTCCGATGGTCTCTATGACCCAAAGGCCTTTGCCCCACCTCGGCCCTGGTATGACAATCAGGATGCTATGCTTGCACCTGGAGAAGTACGGGAAGGATGGGTCAGCTGCATGGTGCCAGCTATGTCCGTTGAAAACATCCTGATCAGGGCCCTTTACAGCTACACTCCAGAGCCACAGCCAACGCCAACGCCGGGACCTTCCCCCACTCCTTATGATGATAGTGGTTGTGTTGTAGTAGAGAGCCTGGATGATCCTGCTTGTATAGAAGCTGAATGCTGCACGATTGTGCTTATAGATCCAACAATGCAGGCAATAGAAGAAACAGCGCAGGCATTAGAAGAAACGGCTGTTGCTGATGAGAGTTATTATGTGCCTCAAGAAGAGATAGGCAGCGTGCTGGCCTGGTCATATACCAGGGCTGCTTCTATTCCAGATGGTGGAATCAGGCTAGAAGACACCTCCGTGGTTTTTATAAACGAAGAGGGGGACCAGAAAACAGCCGCTGGAACAGTACTAATCAAGACGGCCAACATTATCCAAATAGAACGGTATGAATTCAATGACTTCCTTTTTGTGGCGGAAGTCGGTGTTGAACCTGATGGCTTATCCGAGGAGGATCTGCAGGGTTATGTTCTATATCGGATTTATGCTGATGTAGAGGTCTACGAACAGGCTAATACATCGACGGTCATCCTTGAGATTGAGGGGGTTCAAAATAAAGAGACATCTACATATGAACGGTTCATGCGGACTAATTTCTACTATCCATTCTGGGGTGGAGTCCTCCACGTAGATGAGGGAAAACAAGCTTTCGACAATATGTTCAGGCATGATCCAGATTCTCCTTTAACTGGCTATATTTTCGGTGATTTGACAGCCGAACGTTACGGCCCTCTCTCTCAGCGCGATAGTGCGTGGAACGAACAAATACCAACCAGGTTGTGGTTTAACATTAACTCCAGCACCCCCGCGGTTGACGAGATAGGCGAATCAAAAATAAGAGATCTAACCAGATATGCTGCCAAGGGGGTAAATATCCACAGCACAAGCTTCGAGGCCCGCACAACTATGTGTGAAGTGGTTGAGTGTCTGGATGTGCGGGATCCCAAGGACCACAATAATGAGGTGCGGACTGTGCCACTGATGTGCCCTGGTGAATGGGCAAATGATTTTGTAATTGATAGCCTGAGAATTGAAAACATTGATTATATTGGTTCACCAGAAGGGCTAATTTCGTTTCTTGCTCCAGATCTATTTAGTTACGTCAGATTCATTAATGAGCAGCCTCGTGCTTGGATATACTCTGGCAGAATTCTGGGCGGGATAAGTTCTTGGTGGTCAACAAAACAACATAATAACAATGGGAGGTTAATCGATCTATCGTCTGGTTCATATATTACAGGAATAACGTATGACGCCACCATTGGAATACTTCCTTACTACTACAAAGGCGCAAGTGCTTATTATGTACCTACAAGCGATTCGTATCAAAAATCTGGGTGGATCTCTGGTATAGCATCAGAGAAACTTCTTATCTTTGGAATAAACGATAACGAGAAAATTATCAGGGACCAGGTGGCATTTCTGTTCATGGAAGAGGGGCCGTTATGGACAAATAGTTGCTCAAGATCAACAAACCAAGCAATTTCTTCAAGCGACTTATATTCTCCTCCGCTAACAGGAAGCTCTTTTGAAATCTATTCCGATTTCCACGAGATGGTTGATATGATGCCCGGAATGAGGTATCCGGTATCTGAACCGCGGTTTATTGATGGGTTGTTACAACTTGGAGAGCCAGGTCCACAAACAAATGACCAGATTCTTAGGCCCATTGGTGTAAAAATAATTCCCGGGAGGGCAAACGAACCAATATTTTATATACCCGATGAGGATGCCTATTACCCGGCAAGGAAAAACGAGTCTGACAACAACAAAATTTACTTACAAAGGGCCGGCGCAGAGTTTATTCCACCCGATTCGTCACTCGTTCTAGTTAGATTAGAAAAAGTATCACCAGGGGGGAACTTGGATTGCAGAACAAAACCTGAGAATATTCAGCTCTCTTATCCTGGGTATTATCCAATATCAGCCTCTCCTCGTAGTTTACTGGAATTCAATATCGGATTACTAAGCTATATTTGTTCAGACGATGAGCTTAGCGATAAGTGGTTAGCCTTCAAGTTCCCATCTCTTAACGTTGATCAAAACCAGCTCTTGTTCTCGATCAAAGGAGAGGACAACTGGGTTTTTTGGAGTTTAGACCAAAATTAATGCTGTAAATATGGCTAATTTACACGAACGTTTGTTCTGTTTTATTACTGGCGTTTTACGAGTGTTTTACTGGCGTTTTATAACTAATTACAGACATATTTATGCTACAGTTGAATTAGGAAGAAAGCAATTAGAACCATTTTAAAGGAGAAAAAAATGTTTAAGAATATTTTCGAAGGAACAATCGTAGATGGTAACTCCGGACAGGACGGACTGGAATATGTGGCCTTGGCCGCAATCATTCTAGTAGTTCTTGTAATCGTGGGACGCTTGATCGCCCAAAAACTCCAGGAAGGCGGAGAAGCCGCAACTGGCTGGTAAACCAATAGCTCTCGTCAAAAGGTAAACAATGAAACACAAACGAAGCGAGAAAGGCCAAACAGCACTGGAATTCATATTAATAGCACCGCTGCTATTTGGCGCAATCTTTCTGATCCTGGGAGTTTCATTAGGATGGTTTACTCACGCAATGGGAAGTGCTCTGGCTCTAGAGGGCGCAGCCCGGGAAGCAATCGCTCCAGGAACAGGTTTTGCCCTTGTGGCAGACAGCAGGGTCCCAGGCCAACTTCAAGCCGGCTTCGCTGACTCCATAACAAACAACTTCAGTGGCCGCACAGGGCGTGTGTTTTCTGTCCAGGGCTATTTCCATATTCCCCTTAATCCTCTGGGGTTTAGCTTAGACGCGGATGTATCCTCGGGTGCACTTGTGCCTGAGTGGGAGTTTATACCCTGACAAGGATCTGGTTATGAGAATAAAATTCAACGAGAAAGGCCAGGCTGGACTAGAGTTTGTTATTGTAGTTCCTGTTTTGATGTTGGCGCTCATACTCATATCTGTTGTTGGAAATCAGCTATACCAAAAACTCACAGCACAAAACGTAGCTTATTCACATTGTGTTTGGGAAATTGTCGATATCAATGTATTTCCAGGTGGGGACAGCGCCGGCTACTTGGTTTTCGAAAACACAAAGAAAACTTGGAACACTGAAGGCCTGTGGGAAGATTATTTCTGGCAAGAATACATAGAGGTAGGAGATGAAAATTTTTTCACCAAGAAGTGTGTGGGGTCCGTCACTTATGGCGAATGGAGCGAAGTTGGTAGCCGATGGTTTAGTGGTTATGACCCTGATGTATTAGTGGAGTCCAAACTCGCGATTTCGCGCACGAAATACCAAAATCGTGAACCAAGATTTTTCAATAACATGCTGATATGGACAACCAAATGATGTCACCAAGAGAAAGAGAGCGCGGCCAAACAAGTCTTGTGTTTATAGCTAGCCTAGTCATAATCATAGCGGCATTCGCGTTACTTGTAGACGGAGGGCGCTACCTGGTTATGAGAAATAGGGCAAGAATGATGGCTGATGCCTCGGCGTTATCAGGTGCTGGCATGTTAGATATTGAAAAAGCACAAGAGGGAGACTTCGTTTTAGACGGGACAGAAGCATATAAACGGGCTAAAAAAATATTCAACGATAATATTGAAGATATCCCTGACTGGTCTGATTACCAGATAACCCAGATTCGAATTAGCGGAAATGAGATTTGGGTCACTATAACCGGAACATCGGCTCCGTTATTTGGAAGTAATTTTGGTCTAAATTATTCCACCACGATTGTATCGTCAGGTAGAGCTGCGTCTGGTATATCAAGCGAAAGGTGAGAGTATGAAAAAACATTACCGCTTGTCGTTCATTTTTGGATTATTGATCACACTAAGTGTATTCGTGACTTCCCCAGTATATGCTGGAAAGAATGCCGGCTCGGGGTCTAATGTTTTGAACGTTATCAAAAATAACCCTTGTGGCAATTTCTATTACAACACAGGCGGAACCCATTCAGTGCCCGTCGCAACATGTGATGGTTATAGGGCCGGGGAGGCAAGTATTCAAGTACTCATTCGTGGTTGGGATATTGAACCTGCTTATCCTATTGCCAACGTCCCCTTCAGCGTGGGCATTGGGATCGATAAAGGTTCTGCCATTGTAAATATTCCCAGCAAAGCCACCGTCACCTATCCCAATCAGATAAAGTTCAACGGATATAGAACAAAAATCTATTTAGAGCCGGTGGAGGTTAATGGTGATTTCAATGGTTCATTTCTCAGTAACCCTTCGTTTACTTTTAACGATTGGTATGTAGATAAAATTGAAATTGACCAGGCACTAGTAAATAAAACTGAGGTCTTTTCGGCGTCAGATTTACATAGTGTTTACAAAAGTTACTACCTGGTTGGTGGTGATACTGTTTATTTGGGCATGAGCGCCCTTACATCTTCATACCACGCAGCAAATCCATCTATATACAAAGGTGAGCCTGCATACCGATTAGGAGTCATTTCATACTATCTAGTTCAAGCATCTGTCTCATGGGACTCATACCAGGAGTGGGTGATTGTTGATACTCGGACCGAAACTGTTTGCAGTCCTGGACGGAATGTAGAAGGACTCTACGATTGTGTTCAAGAACCAGGTGGCCATTACTTGAATGGTCATTACACAATTAAAACTGTCGTTAAATACGGTTGGGAATATCCCCCAAAACCTGGAACTGGCTATGAGGGACCACGCGTAAGTATAAGTGTAATTGAAACGGATAAGGTCCGCTGGCCGGACGGAACCATTCACGATCACATCCCGATCCTAGTCTATCAATCACAACCACTGCTCCAGAAACCTTAAGGATGAAATTAGTGAAACGTCTCCTGGTAATCCCCTTCACAGTTTTTATAGCCCTACTGGCAGCGTCCCCCGTGTTTGCTGACGGAGGCGTAGATGCTCTCTTTGAGCAGAGTGCCAGTATGGCCAGGGTGATCACCACCGGGATCTCGATCGCATTTGGAGCAGGATTTCTTATTAATTTGTCCCGGGCGCAGCTGGCTCGTGGAACCGGTGATAGCATGGGCTATTCTCGCGCTCTGCAGCAGGGAATCGGAATGGTTATCCTTATAGCCTTATCCGCAAATACAGAGCTGATCGCTGCCGGCCTGTACGCCATCGGATCCGGAATTGACGTGGATCCAGCCTCTTCAGAGGTCCTGACGGGTGTTTGGGAACAGCTGGCAAAATTCTTTACCTCATCAATCCTTGGTGGAGTTGGTGTTTTTACAACCGTATCTGCCATAGGTTCGGGAATGGCCGGACAAATTTCTTCCATAATTGGGTCCCCTGCCGGCGTTTCCAGTACGCTCTCCAACGGTGTTGTCATTATTGGTGGAGGATTATTAACCCTGATGTCTGTGTTGGTCGCCAACAGTATCATCGCAACCGTGTTCTAGCTACAGGAGTAGGCTATGCGAAATAGAAAATATTTACTTATAACTTTTTTTGTCGTTTTGTTGGCGACACTGTCCCTTCCAACCCTTGCGTTCGCTCAAGGAGGTGGAGATGATGGAACCACAGGTGAAGCCCTGGCAGTCCTTGAAAACACATTCAAGGACCTGGGCGTGCTGGCCATCAAGTTCATGTACACATTGAGCTTCATTGTCGTTGTGGTTGGCGGAGTGAAAAACGGTTTCGCCATCAACTTGGCCCAGCAGATCGGTGTTGCAGGCATGGCTTCCCGTCATACCTGGAACTTCGTAATGGGTATCATGATGTTCGTGCTGTTCCTGGCGACATTGCCGATCCTCAACCTGGTGATAGACAACGTGACCCATTTGGTCCCAAAAAACATTGAAATCTTCACTCCCGGTTGGTGACCAAAAAAAATCACAACCCTTGAAAAATCATGAATAGAAAAGTATTGCTCAGATCTGCAGCTATATTAATGTTGCTGGTGGCGGTTTCAACAATCTTCGTCTCGAATGCTTATGCACAACCTGGCGAAGCCCCTGGCCCTCCCCCGCCCTGGGATCCTCCCACAACTCCAGAACCACCAGGAGACGGCGATAGTGATAGTGGCGATACTGGCGACAATAAGAAAAGCACCAGCGTGATAACCCAAATATTCAAGGTGATGTTCGATACATCCACGATGAAGGATGCGATTGTCAATTCGCTCGAGTCTATATTTCAGGATGCTTCTGGGGACTTAACAGACAAGAAATCGCCCTTTTATCAGATGGGGAGCGAGGTTTCTAGTTTTGTGTTTGGAACTGAACAGCTTCAAGAGGTCAGAAAGTCATCCTGGTTACAGCTCAGAAAAGTTGCCTTCGCCCTGCTCCCCCTTGTGGCAGCTCTTACGATCTGGTCATCCATGAAAGAGGGTCTGTATAATGTCACGGGTTATGCTAATACATTTGAGGCAGTTGCTGAGTTCTTTGTTTCTATCGCAATTGCGCTGGCGTCATATTGGTTGATGGAACAAGCCATCGACCTGGTTAAAGCCCTGACTGTGGCAATCTCAGATTCTTTCAGTCCGAATTTTACACTAGACGTGTTTGCAGGATTAACGATCAAGCAGTCAACAGCAGCGATAAACAGTCCCATTATGTCGATGATCTTCTATATCTTCGCATTTGCGCTGACGCTAACATATATGGGTTCGGTGGTTATCGCCTTTTTAGCCCGCGAAGTGGTAATAGTTATGACTGTTGCCATGGCCCCAGTAATGATCATTTTGGGATCTGTCAGGCCCCTTAGCTGGCTCAGGGGAATGTGGTTCAAAGCATTTATTGTATTCCTGCTTTTGCTCCCGATAAACGTTTTAACTATGGGCGTTTCCTTTGAGTTATATACGTCTGCTATGGCCCTATCGACGGGTCCCGTGGCTACGATTTTACAACTACTAATTATTACAGGGACTGTGAGTATCTTGATCGCTGTCAACGGAACTCTAGGGAAATTGGTTTATGGAGCTGCAATTGAGGTAGCCCAAAAGGTTGGTGAATCGGTGGCGGCGGTAGCAACCCTGGCAGTTGGGGCTGCTGGTGGTGTTGGCGCACTACTGGGGGGCGGAGGGGCAGTTGCAGGAACAGCGCCCGTTGTTGCCGGCGGTGGAGGAACTGGTGGAATTCTGGCACTAGCCAATACCGGAGGAGGCGCAGTAACCAGCACAAGTCAGTTGACTGAAAGTATTGGTAGTCTCTTATCGTCATCGAGGAATGGATTTCTTAGAGCTGCAGGTGTGGGACTAAAAGCCGGCAATGCAATAAGGGATCACAAGATGACTCCAGCTGGCCTACCTCCTAGCCCACAGCTCAACATCGGAAAAAATGGTGTGCCCGGATTTGACAAAGGGCGCGAGGATACTTTGGCGCAGGTTGACACTCCAGAAAAAGCCACGGCTCTTGGGAGTAATCAGGAAACCCTGAAACCAAAACTAACAGAAGCTACAACAACAGCTGGGTCTACTATCACGGCTGCCGAGGAAGGGGCACTCTCTGGTAAAGATTTCCTAACAGATGCTGGTTATCTAACCGAAGGTAAACCAGACGTAGTAATGGCTGGTCGCGAATTTATCCGCTCTGAGGCCAGCGCTTCTGTCCTTGGCAGTGGAAGCAGTTTCCTCCGAACTGAACTCCCAAAATGGACACCTTCCACACAGTCCATTGTTACTTATGATTACCTGGCTGCGGGACGAATCTTGCAGCACGAGCAGAAATTCGCCGGGAGTCCCTTCAATAAAGAGGTGACTCCGAAACAAGTGGGTAGGGTTGCCCGGGCCGTGCAAGCCCGAAGAGTGAATGGGGGTTCTTACAGATCAATTATTAGTAGCGCCCAGCGGGACAGCAACCTAAAAGACTGGGTTGACGCCACAAAAGGAATGCTAACATGAGTTATCCAGTTCCCCCATCCTTTGACCTTGAAGAAACCAGTTTCGTCTCCTTTGTTGGTGTTGGGATGCGAGAGGTCGTCATTGTGGGAAGCGGTATCCTGCTCGGCATTATGGCCGGCGTTGCCATTCCGGCAAGTTGGCCGGTGAAAATCGCTACCGGAACAATGTTGGCAGGTTTTGGTTTTTGGCTGGCGATCGGAAGGGAGCCTGGAACTAACCGAAAGTTTGAGGAAGTATTTATTGATTATATTCGCTTCAGGAGAAGGCCCAAAGTCCACCAGAGGAACTACATCGCTACACCAGAAGAGGATGATCCATTTGCCTCACCTGATGTATTTGAACCTGGTTATGAACAAAAGGAAGACCATGTCAAGGAACGCAGGAAGATCTCAGATTTGACTTGGGACGTAAGCCGGCTTCCAGAAATGGACCAACTTGCCAAAGCAACCGGTTGGTTCAAAATCAGATCCATGCCATTAACTGGCGCGACTCTGCTCAATATTTTAGGCCTGGCCCTCCTGGCCGGCTTATTGGCCTGGGTATGGCTGGGCGGATTAAAATCATTGCTGGCAAACTTTTCGGGGTTCTAGTTTATGAAAAGATTATTTGGTAATAAGCAGCAAAAAAATATCGGCGCTTCAGAAGGGAAGAAATTTTCCCAGCCTGAATCCGATACGCTTGGATTGGTGCCTGTTCTTGAGGTTTTACCAGACATGCTCATCACCACGCATGGAAAATACGTGAAGATGTACGAGTTTCCTGCGGTACCCGCGGAAGCCGACGGCGCGCAGATAGACCAGATTCAGCACCGGTATGCAAACGTCTTGGCTAGCTTGCCCCCAAGATCCAAATTTCAGCTCACAATTATCCCCGAACCGATCGATCCCACTCCGGACCTGGAACATTTTTTTGAAATGCAGCAGTTCTGGTCCAGCGAATCCGCCAGACTTGCCGAAGGCACGGGTCACCTCAACCTGGAAAGTATTGAGGAAGCAGCCAGAAGCTTCATGGCCCTGATCACCAATTGGTATACCAACGTCAATCCCATTACCTGGAGAATGCTGATCACACTATCCTACATGCCTCCTTACCAAAAAAGGAGCGGTCTCTTTAATTTAGGTAGCGGGGAAGAAGCCCGGGTGAATGACCTCGTGAACAATGCCGGCACTGCCAGAGAGTACTTCGCCCAACAAGGCGGACTCATGCTGCAGGCATTTGAAAACCAGGGCCTGGAACTGCTCCCCCTTGATGGCCCGATGATGGCCCAGGCTGTATGGAGAGTGCTCCACCCCACCACAACAGGATCCCAGGAAAGAAGCGCAAGCGCAGCTCTTCAGAATGTGCTGGATAAAAAGGGTAACCAGCCCAGATCTTATTCGGTTCCAGAATCGGCTGAGTTTTCCGAATCCCGTCCTATGAGCCAGGTGGCTGAAATCCTGGCGCCTGATAATGTCCGTGAGGAACCAAATTTGATCTATGTGGATGGGATCTATTTGAAAGGATACTCCGTATATGACTACAACCCGGGAAGTATGATCCACTTGCAGCAGCTGACCAGTTTTCCGGGCGGCTTCCTTGGTTCTTTATTTGTATACGTAGAAGATCCGGCTTTGATTGCCAGTAAACTTCGCAGTAAAGAGACCTCGCTCAAAGGAAAGTCTCTTCTACGCCAATCCAAAGGATTTATCTCCAGCTTTGGATCGGACCAGGAAGCTGGCGCCGTTGAGGCAACCAGGGCCAAAATGGAAATGGGGCTTGAGAACCCGATCTCGATCCGGTTCTTTATCATTGTTGCCGCAGCCACACAAGATGAATTGAAAACCCGGTCCCTGAACATGGAAAATATTCTGACCACGCTGGGTGCCAAGTTTTTCGCGACCACACATAACCAGCTGCACACCTGGCAAACCGCCCTGCCCCTGGCTCATATCGCAACCCAGCAGAAGAAGCGCAATATGACTCCCGGATCCCTGCAGACCTTCTTCTGGCCGCCCAAGAGCCGGCTTTTTGAAGAAGGTGGGCGCTATATGGGTGTGGACCTCAACAGCGGCACGCCACTATATTATGATCCGCTTGGCCGTGGAAAAGACAGGTCCCCCACCCTGCTGGCGATTGGGAAAATGGGCGGAGGGAAAAGTGTCTGGCTGCGGGCCAATATGTTAATTGGTTTGATGCGCGGCAACACTGTATTCGCTGTTGACCTGGAAGGCGAAATGGAAGATTTCGTAGAAGCCTACGGGGGCCGGTATATCAACGTAGGAGCAAGCTCGGGAGATCGTATCAATGTGCTGGATGTTCCTCTGGGAGATGATCAACCTTTAATTGCCGGCGTGGAACAACTCGTGGCATTCACATCCACCGTTCTGCAAAGAAAGATCGAACACGGTGTCGAATGGAACGCCCTGGCTGATGCTTACGAAGCGGCGGTCAAAGACCGGATCGGAAGTCTCAGCCCCGAGGACTGGTCACCCCAGAAAGCCCCAGTGTTATCTGATATCGCTGACATCCTGAAGCACATGGGAGACACCGGCCAATCTCTGGCAGCTGGACTTAAGCCCTATTCAAGCGGCGTGTATTCCCAGTTCTTCAACACCCCATCAACCCTGGATGTGTCCAATGAACGGCTGGTAGTCTTTGGGTTGGGAGAAATTCATACATCATCAGCAGCAGATATCA
>SDBS01003513.1_pt1 | contig 15385 bp, 9 predicted proteins | sample 2277091 | NCBI WGS metagenome assembly SDBS01 (sample SAMN10404972, study PRJNA504765) | marine sediment metagenome | isolation source: marine sediment core GS10_PC15, 163 cmbsf | place: Arctic Ocean: Southern Knipovich Ridge | collected 2010 | reverse complement strand
GAATTGATGACAAATATGAATTTTGAGGTCTGAAAGACCGACATATAAAATAACATTTTTATCATTTTTATGCCGGTCTTTCAGACCTCTTTGTTTAGGCATACAACCTAACCCAGCCCTTACGGACTGGGCTGCCTTATGCCGCTCCTTCGGAGCTGTTAAACCTAGAAAATTTGAATTTATAGCGTCGCCTTTAAGCAATACCTTCTATAGGTTTGTTGAATAACAAATCTATTTTTATATTCAACTTATGGGTAATGATAAGCCCACGGCATGACGGAAAATTGTTAAATCTATCGTTCCGTAAACAAGGCTGATCAAACCACGGCATCGATTTCTAATACAATGACTGATTCAATCCTCAATCCTAGCTTTCACATATTCCACAATCGCTTGATACTGTGATTCCGCATCAAGTCCCGCTTCTTCGAAAACAATTTCGGCTTGACCGCTTCCTAAGAAATGGCCTTTTTTGAAAGGATGAAGTGTTCGATCGCGACCATCAGTTGACGTGACCCATCGAAACATTGTTGATAACGTAAATTCTGTGATGCCCATCGCTTCTTGTGATTCCGCATCAGTAAATATTGATAAACGTTCTTTCTTCGTTAAAAGATCATAAAGCTCTGAGCTTGCCACATAAAAAATATTTAAATTAAAACCGTCTTTATCCAATCGCGGTAAAACTTTCGTTACAAATTCATTTGCAACGCCATTACCTTGCAATACAATCGTGCCTTGATGTTTTTTCGATGAGTCAGATCGTCGGAATGCATAAACACCTTTCGTTGCGGCAGTTGCTGGCGGCAGATTCATCGCTTCTCGATCAACAACCTTCTCGGATGGTCTTGTCACAAATGGTGCGATGACAGCAGGTCTTAAGTTAAGCGTTGCGGCTACGAGCGGCCAAATTTCTTGCGTATCCCAAGGCGTTAATGTCACCATCGTTCCTAGTGGAAAATTTTCTTGTAATAATTGTAATGCTTGTGGATCAGCATGAGTAGGGCCATCTTCGCCTGTCTTTGGTCCAGCATGCGCACAAATAATGAAAAATGGATTGTATTCTCCACCAAATGCATGAACTCGTGATTGTTGACCAATAGCATGTAGTCTTGCGGGAATATGCTGTAATGCAGCAATAAAGGCACCATAAGATGCGCCAACGCCAATGTGTTTTCCGATTGTCGAAAGACCTGCCATAAAGCCACCCATGTTATCTTCGCAAATGCCACCTGTTTGAATCAATCGTGCGGTTGGATTTTTTTCGAAATTAAAATAACCTTCGCTCACATCTTTAGCGATATTGCTTAAATTTGTTGAGCCAAATAAATCTGCTGCAGAACCAATAATCGCGCCATTTGATAATTTATTTAAATAATCCAGCGTATCGGAAAGTGCGCCTCGATGCGTGACAGATTGACCCGGTTGTAATTCTAATTCTTTCGGCGTTTTATCAACGTTCAATGTTTCGCTTTTATAGATCATATCAATGTTGGGCGAGTTTTGTTGAAATTGCCGATTTTGTGATGTGAATCGTTGGTGCGCATCTTCTAACGCTTTTCCAAGCACATGTGAAACATTTTCATTTTTTTCTAATACTGATCGAATCAACATTAAACATTCAAAAAAGCTTTCTTCTGCATCAACTGAACATTGATCGCCAGAAAATTGTGGAAATTTTTCGTTAAATGTTTCTTCAAATTCTTTTAATGATTCATAAAATTCATCAGAACAAAAACCATGTCCAGCGCCATGAGAGCCCCGACCTTCAATGCCATACTTCCAACCTTTAGTTGTACGATAAACGATGGCAGTTGGCTGATTATTATCAATCTTTGTTTGCGCTAGTATTTGAGCAGCAATAACTTGTTTGAAATCAAAGCCATCGGGGACATAAATAACATTCCAATCATTAACAAGCGCTAAATCGATTGGTGTCCATTGTACGTAATCGCCAGGATTATTTCCGTCACGACAGACACGATCAGAATCGATCGAAGCTTGGTTCCAATCGACATGTAAAATAACATTTTTGATTTGCGCTGATGCGGCTGTTGCCATTGCTTCTTGAACACGTCCGGGCGTCATGCCACCTTCGCCTTCTAAAATATTCATCCAGGGAGCATTTTTCCCGTAAAGATCAAGTAGTGCAAACGCTGCTCCAATAGCTGTTGTATCGCCAACGCCAGAAGCACCTGTCGCAAAACGCACAAAAGGCGTTGCGGGCGTTGGATGGCCGTCCAATGGTTTTGCATGATATTTTTTAAAAAGTTCGAGTTTACTGATAGGGTTTCGTCTAAAACCGAGTAAATCTTCTAATCGAAGCTGATGTTTTTCGTCGGGCAAAAGCGTTGAACTTCCAATGCGCGCACATTCATTTCGCAGTGCCCATGCAGCGTACAGTCCTAATGCTTTATGACCCGCACCGTAACATAAGTTATCAGCACCCAATGCATCGGGGTTTGAAAAATCATAATCCATCGCACAGAACATTAATGATTGAACAATATGACCCGATGAAATACTGCCACCAGGATGTCCTGATCTCGGGACATAATTATAAAGAATGCCGCATAATGTACGATAAATCACATCAAATTTTTCAAGTGCAGAAAGTATTTTATCATCTAAAAGCAGAGGGCTTTGTTTTATCACTTCTGCAATATCAAAATATTTTCCGCGAAGCGGTGAGATTTTAAATGTTGATGGGTTTATTTTATCTGATTGAAATTTAATGTTAGTCACATGTTCTCCAAATGGCTCAGTTATAACGAATCTAAATGTTTACCTTCAGCAAGAAAGCGCGCAAATCCTTCATAATCTTTCGATGCTTTGTCAATTAATTGAATGCCTTTTTTAATCGTCTCTAAATCAGCGGCAATTGATAAGCGAAGAAAATGTTCATCTGTAACGCCGACTGTACCAAACGAATTCCGATCCAATGTTGCAACGCCATATTTATAAAGTAAAAACATTTGAAATAGGGTAGAAGGACTCGTTCGATGTTGGCTTTTAACTTGTTCATATGCATCGAAAATACCAAGGTTTTTACAAACACCGGCAATGTTTGGGAAAATATAAAATGCTCCTCCTGGCATTGCGCAAGTGATTCCTTCAATGGCATTTAATGCAGGCACGGCATAATTGCGTCGTTTTTCAAATTGCTCAACCATTTTTTTTGTTTCTGTTATGACATGTGGATTTTCATAAGCTTCTCGCCCTGCTTCTTGAACAAAAGGTGAAGTACAAGCAATTGTATTAATATTAAGTTGTTTAAAAACATCTGCTTCTTCTTGAGTAGGCAAAATTGCATAACCTAAACGCCAGCCAGTCATCGCAAAACCTTTAGAGTGACCAGTGGCAATGATTGTTTTATCAAGCATACCTTTCACTGAAGCAATACTATGATGCTTCTTTCCATCAAAAAGAATATGTTCATAAATTTCATCCGAATATATTCGGACATTATCGTTGCACTTACTTTGAATGACTTCAGCAAAATCCGCCAGATCTTCTTTTGTTGATACACCGCCCGTTGGATTTGAGGGCGAACAAATTATGATGACTTTAGTTTTTGGTGTGATTAATTTTTCTAAGTCATCTGCTGAAAAACGAAATTCATTTGTATCTTTCACGTGAATAGGTACTGGCTTTGCACCCATAAAGGTAATCCATGATTCATAGATGGGGTAACCTGGACTTGGGTAAATGACTTCATCGCCAGGATTAGCATAAGTCATCATGGTGTAGCCAATTGGGGGTTTTCCGCCGGTGGTTATAATGAGCTTGTTATAATCAATAGGAATATTTCGCGTTTCTGAAATATGTTTTGCAGCAGCTTTTCTTAACGAGTCAATGCCAGCAGGAGGGCAGTAATGTGAATTTCCCTTTTCTATATTTTTCATCCCAACTTCAGCGATATATTTGCATGTGTCAAAGTCAGGTTCGCCAATATTCAATCGAATAACATCGATACCCATATCAAGACATTCTTTGATATTATCTGCTAATTTAAAGGCTTTTTCAGTACCAAGGTGTTTGATACGCTCAGCAATAACGTCCATTGTTTTACTCCACAAAAGATTACTTTTTCTAAGTGTAATAATAGCACATCATGTAAAGCTTGTCCCAAATTTAGGAGATAGATTCTCATTGTGAGCGCATGATTAATTATCAAAATACTGTCTTTTAGAATAAAAATCTTGTAGGATATTCGCTATATATCTTATAGGAAAAAAGACATAATATTTAGTGCTTTTCTCTCAAAGGGTGCTATAATGGTCTTGACAATAAGATAAACGATTGTCAAAATAATAACAAGAATCAATGAGTTATATAATAATAAAACAGGATGTTAGAAGAAAAATAATAAAATCTACGACTTAGAATAATAATAATAAGCGCTATGCAAAGTAGCGCATCTTAACTCTAAACCAGGCTTCTTACGAAGTCTGGTTTTTTTATGCCAGTTAATATTTCATTTAATCAATAAGTTAGCACATTAAGAGTGTTTAAAAAGAATGTTTTCCTCTGAGAATATGTGTAAGACTTCACCTGTTTTTGATTTTTCAGTATAGGCAAGGGCTCGTGGTTGGGCAAAAAATCCAGTTCCTTTTGTTTTCGCTTTAACGCTTGATGGCACATATTTATTTTTACCATCTTTCACAAAATCAGTTGATCTTTTTAAACCTTGTGCACCACGCGGTTTAACAAATTGAGGGCTAGTTGTAATAATGTCGTGAAATTTCCCATAGAGCTCATTTATTTGTGAGTTATTTTTATCATCAGACTTAAAAAGCATTAATGTGAAGTGGTTACCATTACCGTTTCTAACGGGGGTAATTCTGTTTTCCTTACTGCTCGGCTCATAAGTTCCAGAGGTCCAGACAATTTTTTTATCGGGTTCTGATGTTATTTCGCGTGCTGACACATCCTTTTCTTTAGACTCTTTTTTTCCTAACTTAGATCTATGAGGTCTTGACGAACTTTTACTGCTTGATTCAACGCTCGTCGCCATTTCATACCAAGCCATCTCACTCCGGTCTTGCACAACCGCTGATTGAGAAATTCGGGATTGCTTTTGAGATAAATAATTTTCCAATTCTTTTTTGCTATCTTCGATTATTTTGCTCAAAGTAGCTGGCTGTAAAAAACTATCCGATTGCGAAGCAGGGAGTATGACCGCACTATGATACACGTATGACAGGGTTATATTATTAGCTATTAAGCTTGCTTTGACTGCTCGACAAATATGTTTCGATGAAAGGGATTGCCCTTTAAATTTAAACAACTGGAATTTTAGCTCGAAACGATTTTCGGAAGGAGTATCTGCTGCTAACAATTTGTGTTGAATCTTGAATTCTTTTGATAGCTTTTCAACTACTGTTTCTACTCTTTTTTGATGGCTTTTTAAAGTTTGTTTTTTTCTGGCATTTTGCCAATCACTTAGTAGATTAGAGCCAGCAAGTGTTATGAGAGCTGTGGTCATCATCCACAAAAGTGGCGACCATTCTGATTCAGCAAGAACAAAATTGAGCACAAGCAAACCCAACATCAAATAGCGCGCAATGGATCGAGCACGGCTGCTCGCATTTTCTAGATTATTGACTTCATCTTGGAGCTGTGTGCAGAGATTGTTGCTTTCATGACTATTCAATATGTGCAAATTTTTAGGGATAATAATCTTTGGATGTCGAGTTAAAGTTAGCCCATATGGAAAAGCGAAGTTCACTAGTGGCTGAACAAATAGCCAATGCAAACTCATGGCGCCAAGTAATTCTGGTAGAAAACGAGCTCGAAGTAGATAGCTTGAAAAGTCGTTAGCTCGGTGTTGTGCTATATCGCTTATTTGTTGTATGATATTTTCATGCGCTTCATTTATATATTCTTCTTGAAGAAAGTGCGTACTTGCCGATGTGAATAGATTTAGCATGAGTTCTGACATTTTAAATTTTTCTTGAAATAATTCTGCAATGGAATGTTTTGATGTGTCAGGGCGAGGAAATCTAGGGTCGTTGTAGAATTCATCAAAGTGCTTTGTAAGAACGGATCGGATTGCTTGTGCAATTGAAACGGCGGTTTCGTCTGTGCTCTCATCCAATGCTTTAATAAATGCTTCATTGGTTGCGGAATCTGGCTCAATAAACGTATTTTTAATCTCTGTAATATATTTTTCATGATCAACCAAAAGCTTTTTATTGGTTTTTTCATATGCATTATCCACTATATTGTTGATCGTCTTGCGTCCTATATCGAGTTTCTCAGGAATATTTCCGAGTTCTCTTTGGACGTCATCTTGAATGCCAAGCTCAGTTTGTTGCAGTGAACTATCAAGCATGTATTGGCCATATCGTTCACCTAAGATGCTATCTTCATTAAAAATATAAGTAAGAATTAGCATATATGCACCTATAGAAATCATCATGCTAGGTAAGACATTGGCTTGGCGGGCTAATTCTTTACGTCGTGCAGCAAGGGACTGAATCATATTAATAGTGCTGGGTGATATGAGTTTATTATTTTCCCCCATTATGATTGCCTCGCTGAATGAAGAGTGATCTGGGTTAAGTTTGAGCAGTTTACTCAAACTATTTACTCAAGTCAAGGCAGAAAATGATTAGTAGAAACATTCCCTTAATTTTGCGAAAATGAGTAACTAATTAGATAACTTGGAAGCTTTATGGCAATTGATAAAAAGCTTGAGCAACAGGCAAAAGATTTACGAGATTTGCTGAATCAATATAGCCATCAATATTATGTGCTTGATGAACCTTCAGTGCCTGACAGTGAATATGATCGATTATTTCGAGAGTTACAGGCGATCGAGTTAAAGCACCCGGAGTTAAAAACACCCGATTCACCAACTTTGCGTGTCGGTGCTGAGCCACTTAAGTCATTCTCTCAAATTAAACATGAAGAACGTATGTTATCGCTTGATAATGCGTTTGATGAAGAAGCTATAGAGGCATTTGATAGGCGTATTCGTGAGCGGTTAGAGTCAGATGAGCCAATCGAATACGCTTGTGAGCCAAAGTTTGATGGGCTGGCCGTCAGTTTACGCTATGAAAATGGCGTATTGATTTATGCGGCAACGCGCGGTGATGGTACGACAGGCGAAGATATTACTCAAAATGTGAAGACGATTCATGCCGTTCCTTTGGCCCTAAAAGGAAATTACCCCAAAATATTAGAAGTTCGTGGCGAAGTTTATATGCCAAAAGCGGGATTCAATGACTTAAACCAAAAAGCCATTGAAAAGGGCGAGAAGGTTTTTGCTAATCCGCGAAATGCTGCTGCAGGAAGCTTGCGACAGCTGGATTCAAAAATAACAGCGGGAAGACCATTGTCGATGTACTGTTATGGCGTTGGCGTGGTTTCAGAAGGATCGTTTGCAAAGACGCATGACGATATTTTACGACGATTAAAGGCTCTGGGGTTTGCCGTTGTGGATAAAATTGATTGCGTAAAAGGGCCTAACAGCTGCATCAAGTTTTATAAGATGTTGTTATCACAACGTGATGATTTACCCTATGAAATTGACGGGGTTGTTTACAAAGTTAACGACCTTTCGCTTCAGCAAAGGCTTGGATTTATCTCAAGAGCGCCAAGATGGGCTATCGCGCATAAATTCCCTGCAGAAGAAGTTATGACGAAATTAAATGAGGTTGAGTTTCAAGTGGGGCGCACAGGGGCTTTAACACCCGTTGCTCGATTAACGCCTGTGAATGTTGGTGGCGTCATCGTGAGCAATGCAACGCTTCATAATATGGATGAAATTTGCCGTAAAGATATTCACATTGGTGATTTTGTCATCGTTCGAAGAGCAGGGGATGTGATTCCGGAAGTTGTCAGTGCCATCAAAGATAAACGTCCAAAAAATGTATCGAAAATCAATCTTCCTAAAACCTGTCCGATTTGCCATTCAAAAGTGTTGCAAGTCGAGGGTGAGGCTGTTGCTCGCTGTTCTGGAGGGCTGTTTTGTCCAGCCCAGCGCAAACAAGCCATTAAACATTTTGCTTCGCGTAAGGCAATGGATATCGACGGCCTGGGTGATAAACTTGTCGAGCAACTCGTTGATTTAGACTTAATTAAGCATGTCGATGATCTTTATCGTTTGTCGACTGAAGATGTTACAAAGCTGGATAGAATGGGTGAGAAGTCTGCCGAGAATTTAATTGAGGCGTTAGAAAAATGTAAAAAAACAACATTCCCGCGTTTTCTTTTTTCATTAGGGATTCGTGATGTGGGTGAGACCACGGCTCGAAATTTGGCTTTACATTTTGCGACATTAGAAGGAATCGAAAAAGCGAACATGGAAGCCTTGCTTGAAGTATCCGATGTTGGCCCAATCGTCGCAGAGCATGTTCAAACTTTTTTTCTGCAAAAACATAATTTAGAAGTCATCGCAGGGTTGCTGGACGCAGGAATTCATTGGCCTGCTATTAAAAAACCTTCCGCAGAATCTCAGCCGTTAAAAAATAAAACATTTGTTATTACAGGCACATTAAGCTCGATGTCACGAGACGAAGCAAAAGAGAAAGTGCAATCGCTCGGTGGTACCGTGAGCGGCAGTGTGTCTAAAAAAACAAACTATGTTGTTGTTGGTGAATCACCCGGCTCGAAATATGAGAAGGCAATGAAATTAGGTGTAGCAACACTTAATGAAGATGAGTTTTTGAAATTAATAAAATGAAATTTTCATCCTGCGGTTTTTTGGGGCCTTGTCATCCCGCGGGATCTAGCATTAGGATTATGGCTTAGGTCCGACATATGACGGCGTCTCCGGAGTTTTAACTTCCTGTTTCTTTTCTTCTTTTATCGCTTTGTTCAATTGAGCCAATAATTTTAACGTACGATAACCGACATTCGACATAAACAAAGAATTGCCCGCAAAAGTAGCGCTACGATTCACGAGATTTGTAGAAAAGAGATGCCCAAGGAAAAGGTGGAATTTTCTTGAAAGATTTGATTTGAGTTGTTTCTCGACTGCTTGAAATAAATTATATAATTTCAGAGTCGCATCGTCTTTTTCATTAAGAGTTGTAGCAGATAAAGCATCATGTGTTCGACTGAGTAATTCTGTTAGCAAGTTTAGTTTTTTTCGATCAGTTGTATTTTCGATTTCTTTAACAGCATCTAAAATTTTGTCGGCTAAAAGCAAGAGTGGATCATTTGCTATTGTTGTTTTCATGATTTTTAATTTCGCCTCAATCTTCAGCTTTGCTGCTTCATATTCTGATCGCGTTATATTGCTGGGCTTATTGATATTTTTTGGCGCCTCCAAAATCTTCACTTCTTTATTGGTTCGCGCTATTTGATGCTGGAATAAAGCCGGTTGAATTTTTGTGTCAAATGTTTCACTCATGCCTTGATCATCTTGTAAGAAGGGTGATCCTGGTGATAATAATCCTGAAATCACAGGTTCCGTTAATGTTTTTGCATGAGCTTCTAATAGCGTTTTTTCATCCACAGTTATATTTGCTTCTTCTAAGATCTCTTTTTCTTTTTCGTTTTGATATAGAAATGACATTACGCCCGTTCGATCTTTTCCGCTAGCGCATTGAAGGATGACAAGACCTGCATTCTTAATATGATCTAAAATAGTTTTTAATCGATTTTTCTTGGTTGCAATGGTAAAGGTCCAAGGGTTTTGTGATTTTTTTTCTTTTGGAATTTCTTTAGCTTTTTGCCAAAGCGCGAACCAATTAAGTCCAGCGTGATAAAGTGCTATTTCATCACCACCACTCAACGCTTGTGCTAATCCATCGATGATTTTTTTCTCATCTTTAGCTGATTTATTTGGGCGCACCCAAAAACCTGTTACGAGCGAAACCCATTCGGCCTTATCGAGTTTGATGTGATGTTTTTCAACTGCTTGTTTAAGCTGCTTCAAATTTTCGAGAACATATTCATTTGATTCATTTTTATTTGTAACACCTTTCCCAACATAGACGGGAGATCCATTACGAATAAAACTAAAGCTCTGACCTATCACATTGCCATCTCTATCTTTTAATTTGTTTATTTGGATATAGGCATTTTTTAAAGTTGCGGGAACTGATTTACGCCATTGTGCACCTAGCATCCGATCATCACTTTTAATTAATTCTTTTACTGCATGTCTAGCATGTTGGCCTAGTTTTGCAGTTTGATAAGTCAAATCTTTTGGATCAGGATATAAATCAACCGTGTCTAAAGGCTTGAGTTGTTTTTTTTGTGCATCAGTTTTTTGAGTGATTGGAATTAAAGTTTGTTCAAGCCTAAGATTGTCGTCAACTTTTATTGTCGTTTCTAAAGTTGGTGCAGAGTCGAGCACACTTGCCGCCAAACGATACTGAAATAACAACTCTTCTATTTCAGCTGTCGTGCGAGCACCTTCATCTAAATTAGCATCGAATAGGATTTCTGCTAAGTGTTTGTTATAAAACTTTTCAATGCTTTCAAACGTTTTTATTTTTTCACCATCTAAAGTAACTTCAATATTATCTTGATTTAGATTGTTTATGTTAAGTTCTAAAATATCAAAACCGCCTTTTAATTTCTTTAACAGTTCTTCATATTCTCCTACTAACGTTTTATTTTCTAATTCATTTTTGCGTAATTCTGAAATTTTCTGAGCAATCGTAAAGTGAATAGCTCGAGTTGTCGAAAGAGTTCGTTGGAGTAATAAATTTCGTTGGATTTCATCTGATTGTATGATTGTACCGTATTGATCTAAATTTTTGGCTTCATCAGCATCACGGGTAAGCTTTCTATTATCAAATGTTGAGACAATATCAAACGCTTTATCAAATTTGATAAAGTACGATTCTTGTTTTTCACGCATTTTGTCTTGGTAAACACCATCAACTAAAAGCGAATTTATTTCTTTCGAGCCAATTTCAGGCATAAATATAACCTTTTGTTTTTATTTAAAATAGTTCAGAATTTGAAAAACACAATGCGAAACTTGGGAAAAATGGAAAAAATCTAGGTTTTTAGAGCAAAAGAGGTGGTTTTAGGGTAAAAAAGGCTGGTTTGGGTGAGTATATTCGAATATACACTAAACACGCTGTAAGCTCAAAAAAGTGACGTATCTAAAAAAGTCAGTCAGAAGTACAAACACCTTTTTCACAACAACTGTCATTTGCTTGAATCTGATCTCGATCGGATTCTTTGGCTTTATATAACGCTTGATCTGCTCTTTCAACAGAGTCCTTAATGGAGTCATCATTTTTGTTGACAGTTGTTACACCTAAGCTTGCTGTCACAGATAAATTATTATCAAAGCAGGCAAAGGGCAATGTTCTAATGTTAGTCCAAATACGTTCTGCAATCATTTTTATGGTCTTAGCATCCGCATCTACAAGTATTATCAAAAATTCTTCGCCGCCATAACGACCAAGAAAATCGTATTGTCTTAAAGCTTGCTGTATTCTCTCTGAAATCATTTTTAGTATTTCATCGCCAACTAAATGCCCATATTTATCATTAATTTTTTTGAAAAAATCGATATCAAGCATGATGACCCCGAGATTTATATTGTTAGCTGAGTTGGCCTCAAGTCTGCGCTTAGCTCTTTGGAACTCATCATTAGCACGAGACATCAATTCACGCCGATTAAACAAGCCTGTTAATGGATCCTTGATTGCCAACTCAGATAAAATCGATTCATACTGATTAATTTGTTTGACGCCACGCCGCATGAGTAAGAATAAAAATGAAAAAGTAAAAAATAAGAGGATCCCCATGATAATGACTGAAAGATTCGCAAATCTGATAGCCGCGATACGGTATTGTGTGATATCCAAGTATACTTCGAATGCACCAATAATATGTCCATCACTAGAATACATGGGTAAATAGGTTTCAACAACATCAACATTAAACTTGGTTTCATTTTTTAGATCAGTGAATTGACTGCTTTTCTTATAATGCGGAATGACTTGGCCTGATATGGCGCTAATTAATCCTTTATTATTCGTGTCAATCTGTCCGATTATTTTTTGATCTGTGCTATATACAATCTTGTAGTTAAGATTAAAAATTTTGATTTTAAGCACATCGAATGCTTTTAAGTGATTACGCATCCTCGTATCAAAAGCTTTAGAGAACTTTTGATTTATTTTGGTTGAATTTAAAGTGGTTAAAGTTTTTAATGATTTATTTTCAAGACGCTTAAGTCCAGATGCGACTACGATGGAGTCTCTCTTTGCTTCAGAAATAAAATGTTGTTGAAACAAGTAAATCATACCATAATGGAGTGAAAAGAGGATGAATAATAGAGAAAGGCAAGTCCCAATAAAGAATAATGTTAGCAATCTAGTGGGTTTCACCTTTAAAACTGACTTGAAGTGAGGTGTGTTTTTTTCCGTACCCTGGCTTCGTTGCATGCACTGTCTTCCTTCTCAATCAACAACAATACTTATATTTATATGCTACTTTCAGTATAAAATCAATTATTGCTAATATTTTATTATTTTCAGAATGCAGACGGGGCGATTTTTGGTTAGTGCAAGTAGTTTGAATGTATATTATGGAGCATTCAGTTAGCTATATCGTAAAATCCAAATAATGATAATTGCCATTTTTCAGAATACCGGTCTTTTGTATTGATAAAGGTGTATTAAAAATAGGGCCGTCTAACACAACTGTATGATATTCGCCGTTTTCACCACAAGGGTCAGTATTTGTCTTTTGTAGCTCTTGGATTGCCTCTAGAGTCAGCTCACGCCCTAAAAATGAAGGATCAATTTGATTGATATCAATGGTCGTAATGAAGGCTTTGAATCCTAAGTTAATAAAATCAGTCAGTATTTCTATTCGGTCTTTCTGCCACAAAGGAGAAAGTGATTCCAGCCCAGCAATTTGACAGACTTTACGAGTCCATTGCCGATGTGGCTCAAGATCAATATCACCAAAAACGCAAGCATTGATTTTGGGCAAATTGAGTTCCGTTAATGTTGAAATAAAATCTTCTTCATAGTTGTTCCAGGTGGTTTTTTTGATATACACCGGAAGATCTAAGGCAGCAGCTTGTGCTTTAATAACGGTTTCTTTTAACGTTTGACCCGGATTGTCAGTTAACATATTCATTAATGCGTGGGGTCTTAATCCTGACTGCATGGCATAATATGTTGCTAGACATGAATCCTTGCCGCCGCTCCAGCTTGCAATAAAATAATTGTTTCTATCCATCTTAGTTTTTATTTTGATCGTAAGTGTCACAACCAGGAATGTAATAAAAAGGATTGGGTAATTTAAAATTCATTTCTGCTTCATCGTCACCACACAGATCACTAAACTGATCGCCAACATTGATGATAATCTTGTAACCCATATCGACAATTTTCTTCCGCATCGCAGATTTATAGCGAGAAATATTTTTTGTGCCTATTGATCTAAAATAAATCTCTTTCCAGCCCGAAATATTTTGGCGATTTAAATTCAGAATGGTCGCTTTGCGTTCTTTTGTATAGCGTCCAGTAATGATAAAAATAGTCACGTTTTTAGCTTTTGCAAGATTAAATAATTCGACGGTTGACCTAATGGATTTAAAATTTGCCTGTAAATGATGTTTTTCAATAATCGAGTAATCAGGTTCATAATCTAAAAGATAGGGTGATTCTAATAATGTTTCATCTGTGTTAAATATGATAGCAAGTTTTTTTTCTTTGGAGCTTGCGCGCTTTAGTAAGTAGTCTTTTGCTCGATTTACTACTTTCATCTGATCGCGATACCATCCGCCACGATACAAATATTTAACATAAATCAGTGTGGTTTTACTAAACTGAGGTAGGCCACTTTTGACTTCATAGCAATTTTTAATATCGCTGCAATGGTCTAGGCCACATGAAGCTAAAAGAAATAAGGCCAATAGTGCAAAGAATATTTTTTTCATGATGATTCCTTTTCATCCAATTTTATAGGTTTGTTTTTAGCAGAAGCATTTCGCTCTCTCAATTCAATATCAATATATCGATCTGTAATTGCGCTTGATCCATGGCCAGCATCATCTCTGACATGCTCTCGAGGTCTCGTTTTAACATCATCTGAAATTCCGGTATGACGTAACCAATGTACCGTAGCAGCCGACATCATATCAGCTTCTTCAGAAAAACCATCTTTTTTCAGTCGTTCAATGGACTGATCGAAACAATTTTGAACAATTGTTCGAATATGACGGGTGCTTGTGATCGGTCCTTGACCACGTTCTTTTAATAATAGTGGTGTTGTGTCGCCTGGCGGGGGCAGTGAGACGAGATTTAAACTTTTACGATAACGCTTTAAAGCATCCAAAACGGCGATGCTGACTGAGACAAGGCGCTCTTTATTTCCTTTTCCCACTGTCTTAAACCACCAGTTTCCATCCAAATCCTTATGAAAATGGCCCATTTGGGGTTCCCAGCGCTTGTTTGCCGAAAGCTCGGATATTCGTAAGTACATGCCATAAAGAACGCTCATCATAAATAACGTGCGTTCATGTTCTTCTGGATTCTCATTTGCTAATTGCTCAGCTGTTTCGATGACATAAGCCCACTGCAATACACTTAATCGTCTAACAAAAGTTTTGGTGGGTTTTTTTCGTAAAAATTTACTTTTTTGTCGAATTTGCGCAACTGGATTGATGTCTATATATTCTTCTTGTGATAAATAATTGAAAAAACTTCCAAGTATCGCAAAAACTGCTTGTAATGCGCTTTGTGACAATTGGTATTTTTTTCTGTCTGGTTCTTCCCCTCGGCGATGGGCCGTTTTTGAAACAGAAACAACAAATGGTCGCCAATCTATATTCGGCGTTCGTGAGCCTTCTTTGTTAAAGAAACGCGGTACATTTTTAAGTCCAATCCAAGTTGTTGGAGGGATTTGGCAAAAAGTAATGAATTGCTCAAGATCAGTACGATGAAGATCTTTAACAGATTTACGCGCAATGAGCCAAGACCATTGCAATAACCGCTCGACCTCACGGCGATAAGCGTTAAAAGTTGCTTCACTACCACGATAACTGTAGAGAAATTCATGTGCATATAAATAGTCTTTCGAATAGGGTTTGGCGAAGTCAGGAATAGTTTTGGAAACCGAGTCCGTATTGGCGAGTGTGTCGAATAGGGGTATCAATTGCTGCTTGGATTGCATGTTTCTCACTTCTTCCTGAATTTTCTGAGATTACGGTATTCTAACAAAATATCTTCAATTCCTTAAGGGAACTTCAAGAAATTTTGTATATTTTGGGTGAATCAAATTGTAGGGACAAGTCGCGACCTTATCATTACCCATAAGTTGAATATAAAAATAGATTTGTTATTCAACAAACCTATAGAAGGTATTGCTTAAAGGCGACGCTATAAATTCAAATTTTCTAGGTTTAACAGCTCTGAAGGAGCGACATAAAGCAGCCCAGTCCGTA
>SDBS01003510.1_pt1 | contig 15387 bp, 14 predicted proteins | sample 2277091 | NCBI WGS metagenome assembly SDBS01 (sample SAMN10404972, study PRJNA504765) | marine sediment metagenome | isolation source: marine sediment core GS10_PC15, 163 cmbsf | place: Arctic Ocean: Southern Knipovich Ridge | collected 2010 | reverse complement strand
GCCGACCACTGCTCCGGCGGGAAGCACCTCGATCTTGAGCCTTCCGTTAGACATGGCGTCGATCCGTTTGGCCATACGTTCAATGAGCATGTAATAGATGCTTGCGCTTGGTACTGCTGTCTGGATTCGAAGTTTGTAATTCTTGGCGGCCTGCACATTTGAGATAGGTAAAACCAGTGCAAACGCTAACAAAAAAGCAAAAAAGGTGGTTAGAATTCTGGTTTTTTTCATGATTATCTCCTTAGGTTTTGGTGATTTACGATGGTTTGTTCGTACAACTGGCCAGTTGTGATTCCTTCAACACCCTCTATTTCTCCCACCTCCTTTCGCCATTAGGATCCTTTTATTCCCCGTATTTACTGAGATACGCCCCCCATAAATCTTCGTCATTAGGCTTTACTTCGGGGATCGGCCTGGCAAGCCTGCAAATATTGATGAAGTGTTTGTAGTTTAGATTTTCGGTGGTACTGTTACCTCCCGAGGGTTTATGTTTATCCTATCAATGTTAGGTGTATAATGTCAATTATTTTTCAAAAACGGCGGTCACATTACCACCATTTGACAAGATCAGTGACTCGATTTCGAATCTTGACGAACTCGCGGTCGGTTATATCTCGTGGGTGAGGGAGGTCGACAATGACTTCCTCTTTTATACCGGTAGGCTTCTGGGTACACACCAGTATCCTCTGAGATAGGTATACTGCTTCTTCTAAATTGTGGGTTACAAAGATAACGGTTCGTTTGGTCTTTTGCCAGACCTCGATCAATTGATTCTCTATGTAGAATCGTGTGCTGCTATCCAACTGGCCAAAGGGCTCATCCATCAGCAAAAGGTCCGGCTCGGTTACAAAGGCCCTGGCAATGACAACCCGTTGTTTCATGCCGGCCGAGATTTGACTGGGATAGAAGTCCTTAAATTCAGTTAGACCAGTGAGGTCAAGAATCGCGCTGACCCTTTCATTAATCTCATTTTTCGGGACCTTTCTTATCTCCAGCCCGATCTTGACATCGTCCCATATGGTGCGCCAGGGGATACAGGACGGCTCCTGAAACACAAAAGAGACATTGTGTTTTTTGAAGTCGATCTTCTCCCCATCCATGGTTATCGAGCCCTCGGTAATGGGGAGCAGCCCGGTAACCACGTTACAGAATGTGGTTTTGCCGCACCCGGTGGGGCCCACCACACATAGAAACTCACCCTCATAGATGTCAAAATCCATCTGATGCAAAACAATTAGATCATCAAAGTGCTTACTGAGGTTACGGACCTCTATTTTGACCTTTCTTCCTGCCATAATTTTCTTCCTATCCGGTTATACAACCACCTCACACTGCGCTGTGATCTCGGCCCGAATTCTCAAAAAGTCCGGGCCGGTAAGGTCCCTGGGTCGAGGCAAATTTATATTATGTTCTGCTTTTATCTTAGCCGGCAGCTTCGACAACACGATGATCCGCGTCGCCAAATAGACGGCCTCTTCGATGTTGTTGGTGATGTATGCAACTGTCTTTTTTTCTTTTTCCCATATCCTCATGATTTCGATTTGCATGAGGTAGCGGGTCTGGGCGTCGAGATGACCAAAGGGCTCATCCATGAGCAAAAAGTCCGGATTCGTGGCATAGGCCCTGGCAATAGCCACCCGCTGCTTCATTCCTCCTGAGATCTGTTTGGGGAAGTATTCCTCAAATCCGTCTAACCCGACAAGTTTGATGACCTCACCGATCCTCGTCTTCGTCTCAGCGGTCTGTGGGTCTGCCCCCTTGATCTCGAGACCCATGGATATGTCATCCCAGAGGGTGAGCCAGGGAATACAGGACGGCTCCTGAAACACAAAGGAGACATTGTGAATTTTTGGATTGACTTCCTCCCCGGCAATGTTTACATGCCCTGACGTGGGTTTGGAAAGCCCTCCCAAGAGTCTGGCCAAAGTTGTTTTTCCGCATCCGGTGGGACCCACAATAACTAAAAATTCATTTTCGTGCACCTTGAATTTTATGTTTTCCAACACGCTCAGATTATCGAATTTCATGCTCATATCAACATCAATAAGTTCCTGATCCATGCTTCCCCCTAAGAAATCACGATCGCCTCTTTCCACTTAAAAACCCTTCTTTCCACGAAAATGAATACCTCGTTTATGAGAAAACCAATAGCTCCAATCACGATCATGCCCACCATGATATCTTCGATCCTGAGTAATTCGGCGTATTTCAATATCATAACTCCAAGACCCTCATTTTCTCCTCCTATCATCTCTGCTGCCATAACACAGCTCCAGGCAACCCCCATGCCAACCCTCATACCGGTAAATATGTCCGGCAGGGTAGAAGGAATTACTATTTTCCTGATGATATATAAACGCTTGGCTCCAAAAGACCTGGGAACATCAATATGTGTGGGGTTGACCCCCCTGACGCTCAGGAGGGTTCCGATGAAAATGGGAAAGAATGCCCCTAACCAGATTATGAACGCATACCGGGAAAAGCCGACTAACAGGATAATGACCAAAGGGATCCAGGCAACCGGGGGGATAAATCTTATGGGCTCAATAACAGACTTGGTGCTATCGTAGACTCGCGGATAGAGCCCCATTAATATTCCGAGGGGGATGCCCAAAATACAGGCCGCCACGAAACCGGCGAATATGCGCAGCGTGCTTTTGAATATGTGCATGCCTAAGTTTATGCCCTCTACATCCCCGTAAGTGCACAGATCTAAGAATGATTTAAGAACCGTCCATGGGGTGGGCAAAAAAAGGCTTTCTGATATCCACGAAACGATTGTCCACAGAAGTATAAAGATACTCAGGGCAAGGGCATTATAGCCAAACGTTTGGAGCTTTCCACTGCCTGCATTTTTATCATTCGCCATCAAAGTCTCCTCTAAATCTCTGCTGCATTCATTTTATCACATAGGCGGTAGCGGAGATAATTTCATTTCACTCGTGTGCGCCCTGTTGCCGGATCGATATATTCTTTGAATGCACTATTTCTCTATTTCTGTGTTCTCAGAGGCCAAGGAACGAAATCATTCAATGGAAACCGCTGCTCTCCACCGGAAAATGTGTTTTTCAATCATGATGATCAATTCATTTGTAGCATAGCCGACCAATCCAATAGATATCATGCCCACGACAACAAGATCCATCCTGGTTACCATGGCAGATTTCAATATAAGACGGCCGATGCCTACCATCTGGCCTCCAATCATTTCCGCGGCCACTATGCACATCCAGGATATTCCTAAGCTTATCCGCATCCCTCCGATGACACTGGGAAGTATTGAGGGGAAGACGATCTTCCTGATAATAAATGAACGGGATGCCCCTGCCACCCGTGCTACGTTAACGTAGACAGCATTTACCTGCCTCACACTCCAGAGGGTTGAGATAAATATGGGAAAGAAGGATGCCACCCAGATAACAAAAATGTACCGGGAAAATCCGACTAAAAGGACAATGGCCATCGGAATCCAGGCAATGGGAGAGATGAAACGGATGGGCTCAACAAGAATCCTTGTCCGATCGTAAATTTTCGGATAAAGCCCCAGGAGTAAACCGCCGGGAATTCCCACAAGACAGGCCGCGCCGAACCCGGCGAATACGCGTACGAGGCTATGCAGCATGTGTGACCACAGCTTATAACCTTCCACATCCCCTACGGTTACCATCTGCATAAAGCCCTGAACGATGTCGTATGGTGTTGCAAAGAAGGGCGATTTCTGCCAGTAGGCAATAAGGGTCCATAAAACCAGAACCATCGCGAGGGTGAACAAATTAAGCCCCATGGTTTTCATCTTTTCCGCATAGTTATTAGTCATAGAGGTCTCCCGAAATTGCTGTCTTTGAAATAGATCTGCGTAATTGCGTGTCTATTCTGCGAAATGTATGAACCTAGTATTCTGTCAAGGCTAACGCACATTCCGCCTAAGGATTACTCGATTTGCTGCCGGGTGGCATCCGGAGCAAGCCACCCGGCAAAGGGTTGGTTAAGAAACGATTTCCCTACTTCATATTGCGGAGATAGTCCAATAGGAAATAAGGGTGGTATAGTTGTGCAATAAATTTGTCCATGTTGGTAATGACGCCTCTTTTTATCTTCCCGCCCTTTAAAAGCCCCTCGGCCTGCATCTTGGCACTCTCTATATTCAGATATGGAGGGTAGGGGTGCGGGGTAAGCGCCCATGCCTTCACGACCACTTCTTTTGGTGCGTTTGTATACTTCACGACCATATCAAGTGTTTCGTCGTGATTCTCTTTGCTCGCCATTTCATACTGAAATGCCTTCATATATGCCCTCATTACCTTTTTTACGGTCTCAGGTTCCTTCCTGATGAGTTCACCCCTGGTCACGAGCACACAGCACTGATGCCCCGGAAGGATATCATGTGATGTCAGGAGGATATGACCATAACCGAGGGCCGCTGCCTTGGTGTTATGAGGCGACCAGGCAATGAAGCCGTCTATCTCCCCTTTCTTAAGATAGATGGGCATGTCTGGCACTGACATATATTTGTGGATTATTTTGATGTTATTTCTTCTTGCTACGATATCTACCATGGCATCCTGGATGGAACCAATTCCCGGGGTCCCTATCTTGGCGCCATCAAGATCTTTGACAGTCTTGATAGATTCCTTGACAATGATACTGGAGCCCTCGGCGTTGCTGCCGGCTATTACGACCACGTCAACACCCCGCCCCCGGGTGATCATGGTAGGAATAATTCCACACGTAGCGAAATCCACTTCTCCAGCGGCTAAGTGCTGCATGACATAGGCCCCGCCGAGATACTCTCCCCACTCCACCTCAAGGCCTTCTGCCGCAAAGAGCTTTTTCTCCTTTACGATCATGGAAGCGAAATTGTGGATCTGGTCCGCCACCAGATAACCAAAGTGGATCTTTTTCATCTCAGCGCTACCAACTGTAGGTTGAAATCCCATCACAAAGACAAAACTCAAGACAACCGTAAACAACAACCATCTCTTTTTCATTTTACCCCTCCTTGCATTTATTTAAGGTTACCAAAATGAAAGTCCACCTCACCTCTCTTAGCTTTTCTCATCACCTCCTTATTCCGCTATAGGGTTTATTTTCCGTACTTGGCAAGGTATTGCCCGAACAATTCTTCGTCAGTAGGTTTCCTTTCAGGGATGGGCCTGGCAAGCCTGCAAATATTGATGAAGTGTTTGTAGTTTAGATTTTCGGTGGTACTGTTACCACCCCAGGTTCCACAACCCATTGTCAGGGTAAAAGGAAGACCATTATTGAAAAACCCGCCATTACCAAAGGCCTGGACCTGATTCACCATGATGCGACTCACCTTGACCGAGAGGGCGAGTTTTGTTATGTTCTCCTCTGTCGTGGAATGAATTCCGCAGGAATGGCCTCTTCCCTGATAAGAAGTAATGCGGTTTACTATATCAAGCGCTTCATCAAAATCAGAGTACTTAAAAATTGCCAGAACAATCGTCAACTTTTCCCCGGAAAATGGATAGTCCGGGCCGATTCCTTCTTCTTCTACAAGAAAGCATTTAGCCTTTAATGCCTCTTCCGGTGTAATACCTGCCAAAGTGGCAATGGATTCAGGGCTTTTGCATACGACTTTACCGTTTATAGCCCCATTTATCCATATGGTTTCCCCTAACTTTTTCTTTTCTTCCGGAGAAACCAGATAGCTTCCTTTTGCCTTGAATTTTTTTATGACCTCATCATAAATCGACTCCTGCACAACAATCGAACTTTCCGAAGAACAACTTGTGGCATAATCAAATGTTTTTCCCGCGAAGATTTTGTCAACTGCGTCACCGACATTGGCAGATGGATCGATAATGACCACAGAATTACCCTGACCGACTCCGAGGGCCGGCTTGCCGCTGCTGTATGCGGCCTTTACCATGACCGAACCTCCGGTTGCTATAACCGTATCGGCCTGACGCATAATTTCCTGTGAAAGATCTTTGCTGGGCTGTTCAACTGTCTGTACTAAATCAAGGGGAGCCTTTAGTTTGTCTATTTCCTCGCGTACAAGTCTGACCACTTCCATTCCGGTTTTCTTGGCACCGGGGTGACTTGCCAGAATGACGGCGTTTCCCCCTTTTAACACGACCATCATATTGTTGATAGCGGTCGCAACCGGATTCGTGACAGGGGTAATTGCCCCAATGACACCCATCGGCTTTGCAATCTCTGTCACGCCGGTTTTTACATCAATGTTAATAATGCCCCGGGACAGAGCACCTTTAAGGTCCCTTAAAGTTCCTCTTGTTTTGTTGTGTATTTTTTTTACTCTATCCTCAAAGAGGCCCATGCCGGTTTCTTCTATGGAAAATTTGGCAAGATGCTCGGCATTGCTATATCCGGCCCAGGCCACCGCAGTGATCACCTCGTCCACCTGCTCTTGGCTGTACTCCTCAAAGACGGCCTGGGCCTTTCTCCCTTTTTCTATCAGCTCAGTACCCATTTTTTCAATTTCAGACATCTGTAATCCTCCTTACCCGTTAAACCAATTATTAAGATTCATATCAGAAGAACTTAACAGAAATTCTCCTTTTTCTATTATATGTTTAAGATATTCCGCCATTTTATTCTCAGTGTGAGTATTGTCTTCCAGAAAAGGCAACTTTTCGGCCTTGAGGCATTCTTTTCAGTCGTTTAAAATGCCAACTGTGAGAACTGGAATAGCAAGAGCCACTGAATTCGTTAAGGTGGCGCAAGGGTCGGATTTAAACCCGTTTATGGCATCCGGGTCCATTTCAAACATGTCGGCGGCTAAAGAAAGCGACCTGTTTTCCATTGTACTACGTGTTCCACATCCGATCACAATGCCCGGGGATTTGTTCAGCAATATCTTGCTTCCAGCTTTAATGGTTTTCAGGTGGCTATCCCTTGAAGATACCTTATTTTTGGAGCACAATTTCTCAAAGAAGCAATTATATACATACATCCTGGCGAAATCCGCCTGATCCAAGGTGAAGGTAGTCTTGTAAATATCTCCTTCCACGGAAAGGCATTCAACCTGGATCTCTTCTCGCAGTATAACATCCCTGATGAGTTCTGCCCCGCTGTACTTTCCCTTCCTGTTATTGCTTATCTGAGTGGAAAAGAAGAGTCCTTCCACCAGTCCTAATCGTTCATTGGGAGCCGGACCCGGATACCCGGAAACGCCGTTCAGCCATAGTTTTTTCGCACGTGTGAATACTCCCCTTTCCGTCACAGGGACGCCTATCATGGCCGCTGTGCCCGATGTTTCCGCACAGAAGGAGGTTGTCACCACATCGATATCGGCCATGTTGAGCTCAACTCCGTTTTGGATCTCCTGCATGAACTCTCTATCGGTCAAAACAACCGCGGTGCCGTCTTTGATTTTTTCATTGATGTTGGTGATTGATTTATCCTGGCCTACCATGAATCACTCCTCGGAGTCCGGAATCGGTTCAATTGCCTCAACCATGTGAACTACCCTCTGGGGGAGGTGATGCCTTTCAATATTGTCAATGAGCTGTATCATGCAGCCGGGGCAGGTGTTAATTACAACATCTGTATTTGTTTTCGCTATAGAGTCGATCTTCTTTTTGGCAATCTTTTTGGACAACTCATAATACTCAACATTGAAAGAACCACCCATGCCACAGCACCCATTATTATCCATTTCCACAAAGTTGTCGCCAAATACCTGCCTCAGAATCTTGCGAGGTTGATCAATTACTCCTTGATAACGCGCCAAATGGCAGGGATCGTGATAAGTAACACGGGTATTTTCAGGCAATATTGAACGATATCGAAGGGGCTTAAAATCGGCTAATTCCACTAACAGCTCAGATATGTCTCTGACCTTTGCCCCGAACGTTTCGAATTCCTTCTTCTCTTCTTCATTTTTAGGCAAATAGCTTGTCCATCCGTCCTTTAATGCTGAGCCACAGGTCGCACATCCGGTAATAATAAGATCCGCATCCAATTGTAAGAAGACATCAAGATTATGACGTGCCATTTCTCTGGCGGTATCCAAATCACCACTCGCAAATACTGCGATTCCACAGCAGCCCTGTTCTTTTGGGAAGACAACCTCTACCTCCAATTTGTTCAGGATCCTGATAAGGGCCTTTCCCACCTCCGGAAAGCTGAATTCCGTAGCACATCCTGAAAAATAGGCCACGCGCAGGTTCCGATTTTTGACATCAGCTACCGGTGGATGAAGCTCCGGTATATCCTCACTCAGAGACCTCTTTGCTATGGAAGGGAGCTGTCTTCCACCGCCCAAACCGGCAAGGACCATGGGGATATGACGTATTTTGCCCTCTTTTTCAAGGGGAATATGATGGATCTTTTCTTCTGGCTCTTTAGTAACGGGTAAAATCCATTGAAACTTGGAAGCAGCCCTGATGGCCCTCTTCATGTTTTTTCTATCCTTCAGCAATCTGCGAAATAGAAAAGATTTAGTAAGGGGAAGTCCATCTCCTTTTGCTAATTCGACTCTCGCGGCCACTGTTAAGAGATCAGTTCTTACCCCTTGAGGGCAAACCATTGTACATCTCTTGCATAAAAGGCATTTACTAAAACGGTCCTTTATTCCCGCGACAAGATCTTTGTGGTTGTCAACAATCCCTCTCATTAAGTGGTTCCGACCCCTGGCCACATAGTTCTCATCTTGCTCTACGGCATAAATGGGGCAGGCCTCGAGACAAAGGCCACAGCGCACGCATTTTTCAACCTGATCGCGCAATAGATCTATTTCCCTTAATGGTTTCATATGTCTCCTACTATCCTAAATGTCTCGTCACAAGTTCCAGTGTCTCAATTCGAAATCTGAATCGTTTAAAAGGAATGCCCCCTTCTCCATGATCTCTTTCAGGTATTCGGCTATAAGCTGCGAGCGAAAACGGTTGGATTGCCGGAATATCACAGGGATATCCGTATCAAAGGCATGGACCTGTCCGATGTACCCCTTAGGCGTGTCCTCTTTGCCCATAAAGGCACCGCCAAGGCAGTTCGAGGTGCAGGCGCCACAGCCAAAACAGAGGGTTTCGTCAATCTCCTTATCTTTCCAGGAAATAGCACCCATGGGGCAGTAGTACTCAGCCGGGCACTGAAATGAACAGTAAACACAACGGTCCGGATCAAATTCAACTTCCAGTTTTGCGCCGGACCAAATATCCGCATAGGTCCGGTCCACAATGGGAATCCGGTCTCCGATATCGGCAATGTGCAAGGGAATATTCTCATCCAGGCAGTTTGCAAGATCATCGAGGATATCCTGGTTAAGAACAGGCAAGGGCACTCCGATACCGTTGGTTACTTCCACCCCGTAACTCGTCTTGAATCCGCCCATGAATTCCGGATCCATCCCGAACATATCCGCAGCAACCGAAAGCGATCTCATCTTGGGAACGCTTCGACTCCCATAACCAATTACAACTCCCGGGGCTTTGTTTACCAATATCTTCATTCCAGACCTGAAGATCCTTGAATTGGGATCATTCTCCAGGGGATTCATCTCCCCGCTTCCGCTCATGCCCAGTCCTTTCAACACAGGCAACGGGCGGCAGGCAAAAATAGATAGAGGGTTCTCTCGATAAGTTCTCTGGTTTTTGATATTGGCAAAGGCATAATAATTTTGAAAATCGTTTCGAAAACTGTAAATTCTTGCGAACTTTAGTTGATCTAATGTGAATGATGTATGAAAGGCCTTTCCTTCTTCCGTCAGGCATTCCACCTCAATCTCTCTTCTTTCCACGATATCCCTTAGAAGATGGCCTCCGCCATAACGGCCTTCATGATCAATGCTCTCCGCAGTGCCATATATTACGGTGTCAACCATGCCTGAGCCTTCAACCGGGTTAGATCCAGGCCAACATGGAATCCCGTTCAACCATATCTTTTCAGCCTGTTTGAACGCGCCTTTTTGTGCCACAGGCACTACTAACATGGCCGAGGTGCCCGACATGATAGCCCTTGTGCCAGTTGTTACCACATCAACATCAGAAACTTTGAATTTATAACCGCTCCTGACATCCTTCTTGAATTCCATGGCCGTCATGACAACGGCTTCGCCTTTTTTCAGTTTTTCATTTATTTCAGAAATGGTCTTTTGTTGTGCTGCCATTTTATTCTACCAGTTAGTTCAAGAACTCAATATTACCCCATGCGCCCATCTGGTCCTTAATCAGGATCAGGACTCCGAGAACTCCGATTTCCTGTGCCCTGTCAAGCCCCTTCTTAATATCGGATGGGCTTTTTATGAGGTTTGCTATGCCTGTAGCTGCAGCATCAGCCATCGATACGGTAGGTCCTACTACCATAACAGCATCTGCCCTGCCATAACTCAACGAATGCCCCAATTTTCCGGATGAAGTGCACACCCCAACCGGTTTTGGGGATGGCTGGATGGCGATTTTCATGCCTGTAAAGTCCGAACTTTCGGCTAAGAGCAACATTTCCCTCCTAACCTTAGAACGAATGAATACATCTCCCCCATTTTCCACAACAACATCCCGGCTGTATGGCAAAAGGCCTAAACCAACATATTCGGCAATAGCGCCAGCCACAGCGGCCATGGGGCCTACGTTGGCCCTTGAACCTGCCTCGATCATGCTATTTACTATTCTTGGAGCAAAGGGATCCCGTTTAAGAGGGCAGAATGCCCTGACAAAAGATGGATGCTTGTCAATGTAATCCTCAAGCTGTCGCCGGTATTTAATCACCAGATGCTTAGCCTCTTCCTCAAGGTCCCTGAATCCAGACACTAACAGGTCGGTCTGATTTACCAGGACTTTGCGAGTGATTAAATCATATGTCTTTACCACCCTCCGGTACACATCGGAGGTGACCCGGGAAGGCAAGACCAGGGAATTGCTTTTACTATCCAATGATTTCAACATCTCCCATTTCACGGAGTCCCTTTTCACCCAAAGTGAAAGCAATATCTTTGAAAGATCCGAAATAGATCGTTTTCATGCTGCATCTTGTTGCACATGCCGGCCACATGCCTTCCCGGGTCCTGTCAATGCAGGAATCACAGGATATGAATTCCTTTTCCCGGTTTTCACTTTTGGGGCAAGTGGTCCAGAAATTATACGGGTTATAGTAGTCGCACGGCGAATCACAATGCCTGCATGCTAATGGAAGATATATTAGACGGCTCTCTGTATTTTTCTCTTTGCCACGAATCTCAATGGGTCTGAATGAACCTGGCATGCCATTGACATCGCCATGTTCTATCTCACATGCCAATTGGCATGCCCCACACGAAATACACCGATCAACATCAATCATCATCACCAATTCGTCAGGATCATATTTCCCTGAATCAATCGGTTTTCTTTGTTCAAAATTATTGCTTACAAATAGTAGTCTCATAGATCTCTCAAGAATCTTAGAAGGTCTTGCAGCTTTTCCAGCTTACTCTGGCCTTCCTTGTAAATCGTAACCATGGCAAAAGATTTTTTCCCTGAATAGATATCAGGTTTTTCAAAAAGAGAGAGAGGACTCTCGCAACCTAAATAAGGCTGATATGGATCGACTCCTGCCGGGCAGGAGATCACCCTGGGGTCGAGGTCTTCGTCTATCCATGCCGGAGCTGTAATGGCACCCCGGTCGTTTTCGATGATAATCATTTCACGGTTCTCAATCCCAAGGATTTTTGCTGTTCGAGGATTTATTCGGGCCATCATGTTGGCTGTCCACGTATCACGGTCGGAGACGAAATATCCAAAGTCCTCAACAAAGTCCACCAAAACCCCGGTGGTCAGCATCAATGGAAATTTGATATCATATTCGGAAAGGTATGAATCAGGAAAAGGTTTTTGATGGTGGGAACCCATTTCGTTATTAGAAAAACTGATCTTCCCTGACATGGTGGGGAAACGCCTGTTGCTTAATGGATAATTCTTATGTCTCTCGAACAATATGTTCTTGCCCCTGATATTCCCTTGCCTCCCTATAAGAAAACGGCTTTCCTCAAATTCCAGGTCCACCTCTTCCGTGCAAGGCCATAATAGTCCTCCGGGCGGGTTTTTTTCAGGATCCAGTTTGTCCACAGATGCCGCATTGGTTAAAGGATTTTCGTTTAAGAAAAAGTCCATTGCCTTGCGCTCATCAATAACCCCTGTTTTTCCATTCCAGGGAAAATGCTTACCCAGGTTGCATGCATGCGCCAGGTCAGACCAGAAGGCCAATGGGGACTTGCAGTTGCCTGGTGGATCAACCGCCTTGTTGTGCCATTGAATGGCCCTGCCGTTGTTGTTTGCAATTAGGCCGGAATATTCCAGCCATGAACTCATGGGAAAAGAGACATGGGAATAATTATAAGTCTCATTGGGATAGGAAGAAAGATGAACAATAAGTGGTATCTCTTTTAAAGCGACTTTTGTTTTTTGGCCCTCAGCCATCCCTGCACAGGGGTTGCCATACCATACTATCGCTCCGACTTTGTCCGGTGAATCAAGGATGTTCTCTAAAAAGAAACTTGGGACCACATCTTCCTTGGACTGCGAGGTGTTGTCATTGTCCCGAGGCCAGTCTTCCCATAAAAAGGGGGATACGTCTAAGAGGTTCAGCCCCCCACCCGGAACACCCACGGAACCCCGTAAGCAAACTAAGGCCCCGCACATGAAAAGATCTTCATCAGACAGATAAGACCGGGTGGCCCAGTCTCCGGCAATCACCTGGACAGGTTTGACCCTTCCAATCAGGTCCGCCATTTTTTCTAAGTCGTCTTTTTTTACCCAGCATGATTTTGCCACGCTATGGGGGGTAAAAGGCTCTACCATTGATTTCAGGCTATCAAAACCAGTTGTGGATTCTTTCAGGAAATCTTCATCAACAAGACCCTTTTGAATCAAGATATGGATAATTCCTTTAAGGATTGTGCTCTCGCTACCGGGCTTTACCCTCAAACCTAAAGTGGCCTTGGAGCTTGTGATAGTCTTTTTTGAACTGATGGTCAAAAGAGTGGCGCCGCTGTCGTGGGCATCAATGATAGGCCCAAAGGTTATGGGATCTGAAGCAGCAAGATCGCACTCGTACAACAGAATGCACCTGCTGCTGCACCAATCTCTGGGGGAGTTCGGCAATAACTGTGACCCGGGAACTCCGAACATTTTTTTAATGCGGCCCTTATTTCCAAGAGGGTAGGGGAAGAAACAGGAGGGTATATTGACTGTGCCGAATGACCTGGCGAAAAGATGCCCGCCTGCTGTGTAATCAAAGGGAGCGCATTCACCACCGTGGATGAAGATGGAGTCCTTCCCCCTTTTTTCCGCCAGGCCCTGAATCTTCTCTGCGGTAAAGGCAATGGCTTCATCCCAGCTTACCGTTTTAAAGGGACCGTCAAGGCTTTCCCTTATCTGTGGATGAACGACTCTTTTTGGGTTCTTGAGATGAAAATAGCTGAGCAATCCCTTGGGGCAGAAAGCCCCTTTATTGATCGGATGTTCCTCGTCTCCGTAGATATCTACGATGCAGTTGTCTTTCAGGAAGACCTTGACACCACAGCCCGCAGGGCAGTTGCAACAAGTTGTCCTGCGAATAGAATGATACTCACGAATTGATTCTTGTTTTTTCCTGAGCGTCATTTACCCTTCTCGAGTTACCATAACCCACTCCACCAAAGATGGAGAGGCCAGGATGCGGGATTAATTAGTGACTTTTCCTGACTTCCTTAAACTCGTCAACCGCTCTGACCAGGGCCTTAAGATTTTCTGTCGGGGTCTGCACGGGAACGCCGCATGCCGGCGCTAATATGTCGATACCATCCTCAAGCGCCCTTAATGATTCTTCACGGACCCTTTCCGGGGTACCGAAAAGCAGGGTGTCGTAAGTGGGAATGTTTCCAACTAATAGCATTCTGTCCCCTATTTTCTGTCGCGCTGATTGTACCGAAACCTTAGGACCTTCAAAAGAAAATGCTTCGAAACCTGTCTCTGGGAGCAGATCCAGAAAACCTTCCGTATTTCCACATATGTGAAGCGAGATGGGACCCTGAATCTTCTCCCTCATTCGCTGGTAAGCGGGCATTAAGTGCTTTTGAAAATATTTTCTGCTCAACAGATCGCCGGAGGCAGTGGGGTCCAGAATGGAAAGGACGTCCCCGCCGGCCTCAAACAGCAGCCCGGCATATTGCGCAAGAAAATCGGTGGCCCCCTTCAGGGTTTCATCCAACCATCCAGGGCGCTTAATAGGCCAGCGCATGACCGTAGTAGCATCATAAAGAGCGCCAATCAGGGTTAAAGGACCAACCATACCCGTATAGATGGTAACATCGTTTTCGAATTTATCCTTAAGTATCCTGATTGCCTCAAACACGGCCTGAAACCTGCCCTTTTGAAAAATATCCTCAGGTGAAAAAAAGGCATCTTGTTCATCAAACACCTTTTCTGTTACTGAGGGCGGGGAATCATTGCCTCCATTTCGCGTCTTGCACCCAAAGGCTTCAGCCTCCACACACAGGTCAAATGGAACCCGGATCCCTTGAAATCCGATGGAAGTAAAAGCAAGACTGGAGAGTTTTGCCATGGCCTGTGGATCATTATGAGCAGTCGGATAATATGAACCGCATTCCTCCATCTGTTCCACGGTCACAGTGACCAGAGGGCACGAACACACAGGGCCCGTCCTCTCACCCTTGAAGATCCTCAGAACAGGATTATTTGCGGAAACGTCTCCTTGGCTTTTCATTGTCTGCTCAACCTAATCAGTAGTGGGGCACAGAACCCTTCAGGCCAGACTACAGCCTGAGGGGCCTGTGCCCCGGAGAGGGGAAGAGGATATTGCTAATTCACATAATCATAGCCAATCTGAAATGCCTTCCGGTTCCGGTCATGGAATTTCGGAATAATGTTCAGGATGCTTTTCATGACAATGTCTTTCTCCAACACGTCCACAAGCCTGGCCATGGCCCCGAGTACGATCGTATTGGCAAAGAGCGGGTTGTCAAAGTTATCCATGGATAGCTCTTTGGCAGGAAACGCCGTCTGAGTGCATTTCAGGCTTTCATCTAATTTTTCAACGAAGGCCGGATCATAGATGATAACACCGTCATCGGGCACTGTATCCTTGAATCTTTCATAAGCAGAGCTTGACAGGGCGACAAAGTAGTCTGGAGTCTCACACATGGGACTATCAATGACATCTTTTGATAGCACCACCTGGCTTCTCACATACCCGCCGCGCATCTCTGTGCCGTGGCTCTTGAGCATGGCTACCCGCAAACCCTGCCTGACGCCCGTCTCACCGATGATCTGGCCTAATCTGACCACGCCCTGTCCGCCAAACCCGCTTACAACTATTTCTATTCTATCTTTCATAGCGTTCCTGTCCTCCTGATTTTCTCGACCGTTTCATGCACGAGTTCTTGGAATTCAGGCCTTGAATTACTAACATCGTGCCATATTCCAC
>SDBS01003509.1_pt1 | contig 15388 bp, 15 predicted proteins | sample 2277091 | NCBI WGS metagenome assembly SDBS01 (sample SAMN10404972, study PRJNA504765) | marine sediment metagenome | isolation source: marine sediment core GS10_PC15, 163 cmbsf | place: Arctic Ocean: Southern Knipovich Ridge | collected 2010 | reverse complement strand
CATTTCAACGTTCCAGGTCTTTCCGCCCGCTGTCGTGGTGACCCTGTGAGCGCCGGAATCATGGACCTCTAACATCGGGGGAGAACTCCTCAGGCCCTCTGAAGTGCCCGAATAGACTGTTTTCCCGTCCAGCGCGATGGTTACGGGGATGTCGATCGTACCGAACTCCCCGGTATATCCCGCGGGAGGCATGTATTTAAATGGTACGCCCTTGAGGACGGTAGTGCCGGGTGACGCATCGAGGGACGACGGAAGCATATACATTATGGCCGCGAAGAGAAGCGTCATCATTGCAAGCCGTCGTCCGGTATCGCTCATCAACCGATCTCCTTGATCGTCACTTCCATGTCTCTGCCCATCAGGCGGGCCGCTTCCTCTACGTGCGGATACGAAGATTTTTTATTGTACTCGGCGAACCTGTCCTTTGATCCGGTCTCCCTTTCAAGTATGTCGAGTGAAGCGATATCGACAGACACCATGTCCGCTCCGCAGACGAATCCGGAATCATCAGCGAGCACCGGACCCGCGTCTGCGACACAGTCGCAGAGTTGGGTCATGTTCTTCATCACGTTGATCGCATAACTCTTCCCGAATTTTCCAAAAGCGATCGTTGCGGCTTCCGCGAGAAGAAAATCAAAATTCGCTGTTTTTGGAGCGATGCAGTTTTCCGGACATGAGATGATACAGTTGCTGCAGCCGGGGCACCACGATGCATCGAAGAACGGACGTCCCTTTTCCAGTCTGATGTTGTCGGTCGGACAGTTCTCAACGCACGCTCCGCATTCAGTGCAACCGTCTCCATACACAGGTTCGCCGCCGGTGTGTATTGCACCCTTCGTGGATTTGGACATGCATCCCATCCCGACATTCTTGATCGCGCCTCCCATACCCGAACAGATGTGTCCCTTGAAGTGCGACAGCAGAAGCACCCCGTCCGCTTCGAGAGGTTCGGAGCACAACTCATATGACATGCGCTCACCCCTGAACGTCTCCGACCGGTTCGATATGACTACAGGTACGCCCATTAAATCCCTCGTAAAGCCGTTCCTGGCAGCACTTACGAGATATCCTGCCTCGTTGTTTCTCGGGCTAGAATAGACTACTGGGGAATCAAATATGAACGGCCTGCATCCCAGCGACTCGAGAACGTCGATCACTTCTTTTGCGAGCTGCGCTGTGATGTGCGTTCTGTTTCCTGGTTCTCCCATGTGCATCTTGACGAGGATCGAATCCCCTTCAGAAAACACAGTGCTGAATTCTTTCTCGAGAAATTCAACGAGATCATCTTCATCTTTTATGTGTGTAACATCACTTGTCATCGAGTTGTGTCTTTCATTTATTAACAGAAGTAAAATTTCGTTGATCCGAAGGCGATGATACCAATGTGAAAATTTCATGTCAATGCGTGCTTGTGTTCATGCACTATGGCTTAAAAAATAAAACGAATTAATTTAAAAAATAGAATTAAAACCCTTGACACTTTTTTTTACACGTTTATAACATGGGTTCAACTAAAGCAGGGTTGCTTTCACTCTTACATCTGCGCTTGACTGGAAATGTGAAAGTGATGGTGTTCGCTGGTAGGCTTTCAACCTTTTCAAAGGGGTGGGCAAATGGCCGCTAAGGCAAAGACCAAGAAGAAAGCCAAGGCCAAGAAGAAGGCCAAGGTTAAGACCAAGGCAAAGGTCAAGAAGAAGGCCAAGGTCAAGACCAAGGCCAAAGCCAAGCGTAAAGTAAAAGCCAAGGTCAAGAAGAAGACCAAGGCCAAAGCCAAGCGCAAGGTAAAAGCCAAGGTCAAGAAGAAGGCCAAGGCCAAGAAGAAGGTAAAGGCCAAGGTCAAGAAAAAGGCTAAAGCTAAGAAGAAGCCCAAGGCCAAAGCCAAGAGGAAGACCAAGGCGAAGAGAAAAAGATAGCAGGTCTTCGCATATCTGAGTAAAATCGGATGAGAGCGGGGAGCCCCAGTGGCTTCCCGCTTTATTTTGAGGATGGGTAAACACATTTCAGGGATCGTCGACCGGCAGGATCCGGTCGAAGTGGTCGTGGTGGGGGAGACGGGAGGATGTGATGATCGCCGAGATATGTTCCGGTGCGGTTGTCGGGATCGACGGGTACGGCGTAAGTGTCGAGATCGATATTGCGAGAGGACTTCCGACATTCACAATAGTAGGCATGCCCGATGCGGCGGTCAGGGAGAGCCGTGAAAGGGTCAGCGCCGCTCTGCGCAACAATGGCTTCCGGATACCGGGAAGCAGGATCACAGTAAACCTTGCTCCCGCGGATATCAGGAAGGAAGGATCATCGTTCGACCTTCCGATAGCCGTCGGAGTACTCCATGCGAGCGGCCAGGCGAAATTCCCACTGTCGGACAACGTGCTGCTTATCGGTGAGCTTGCTCTCGACGGACGGCTCAAACCGGTCCGCGGAGTCCTGCCGGTTATATGTTTCGCGAAGGAGACGGGTTACAGGGCGGTGGTGATCCCGGAAGGTAACGGCGTCGAGGCATCAGTTGCCAACGGTATCGATATCATTCCATGCGCGGATATGCTGGAAGCAATCGACTATCTTGCGGGCCGTGCCATTCCGAGGCCGTTTGATCTGCCACCCGCAGTCAAACCGGAGATAGACGGCATCGATTTCTCGCAGGTGACCGGTCATCAGTCCGCGATAAGGGCACTGCAGGTCGCGGCGGCTGGCGGACATCATACGATGATGGTAGGGCCGCCGGGTTCGGGGAAGACGATGCTCGCGAGAAGGTTCGCCACGGTCCTTCCGCCGCTGGATGGGGACGAGACGCTAGAGGTCGCGAAGATTCTCAGCGTTACCGGAAGGCTGACTCCGAAGGTCCCCTACTCGAAGCGTCCTTTCAGGGCGCCCCATCATTCGGCGAGTGATGCCGGTCTGGTGGGTGGGGGGAGGCATGCGTCACCCGGAGAGATAACCCTGGCCCACGGAGGTGTTCTCTTTCTCGACGAACTGACCGAGTTCAGACGCAACGTGCTCGAGACCCTCAGGCAGCCGCTCGAGGAGGGAAGCATCGTGATCGCGCGCGCGAATGCGGTGTGCAGGTATCCCGCGAGGTTCCAGCTCCTCGCCGCGATGAACCCGTGCCCATGCGGTTACCGCGGCTCACCGTCACGAAGCTGCAGCTGCACTCCGATTTCGATCAAACGGTACCTGTCCAAGATATCGGGCCCTCTTCTCGACCGTATATCGATCCACATCCCCGTGATGGCAGTCGAACCGGAAAGATTCGAATCGAATGACGAGGCGCGGACCTCATCGGATCTGATCCTGGGTAAAGTCCTGAGAGCGGTCGGAATGCAGAAGAATCGCTACAACGGACACGGGGACTACAGGCGAAACGCCGATCTTCCCCTGTACGCCCTCGATAGTTACTGCCCGATGGAAGACGATGCGCGCCACCTGCTCGACAGAGCTCAGCGTGCGCTGAGGTTCAGCGCGAGATCGAGAAGGAACATCATCCAGGTTTCCAGGACGATAGCTGATCTGGAGGAAGCGGAGATGATATGCTCCGCACATGTTGCCGAAGCGGTACAGTACAGGGTCCCGCCCGGGCTGTTGTAAAAAAAAGTCCCCGGAGCCGCGAGGTTCCGGGGACTGTCGTTTCCATGACTTCCGGTCTAGAGATCCCTCGCGTGAAGGACGTCTCTTGCGATGATCATTCTCTGGATCTCGCTGGTGCCCTCGAAGATCCTGTTGATCCTCGAGTCGCGGTACATCCTCTCAATGGGGAACTCGCATGTGTATCCATAGCCGCCGAATATCTGCATCGCCTTATCGACGATACGATCGAGCGCTTCAGAGGCGTAGAGCTTCACGATCGAGGACTCACGCGTGACGTTCTGACCCTCGTCGTACATCCATGCTGTACGGTAGAGGATAGATTCCATGTTGTAGATCTCCATCGACATGTCGGCGAGCATCCACTGGATTCCCTGGTTCGCAGATATTTTCTTGCCGAACTGTATGCGCTCCTTCGAGTAGGCCGCGCTGAGAGCGAGGCACTCCTTCGCCGCGCCGAGTGCGGCCGCGCCGAGCCCGAGGCGTCCCGTGTTGAGGACCTTCATCCCGACTACAACACCGCGGCCCTCGCGGCCGAGGAGGTTTTCTTTCGGGACCTTGACGTCTTCGAAGACGAGTTCCGCTGTCTCCGAGCCCCTGATCCCCATCTTCTCCTCGATCTTTCCGACGCTGAATCCTGGAAACTCCTTCTCCACGATGAAGGCGCTGAGCTTGCCATTGGCAGGGCCGCCCTTCATCTTCGCGAATGTAGTGAATACGTCGGCGAAACTGCCGTTGGTGATGAATATCTTGCGTCCGTTGAGCAGGTAGTGGTCGCCTTTGTCCTCGGCCGTCGAATCCGAGGTGTAAGCGTCTGATCCGGCGTTTGCCTCGGTAAGGGCGTAGGCGGCGATCTTCTTTCCCTCCGCGAGAGGCACGAGATACTTCTGTTTCTGCTCCTCGGTACCGAACATGTTGATGCCGGAGCTGCCGATGCTCTGGTGCGCACCGATGAATGTCGCCGTCGAGGCGCAGCCACGGCCCATCTCCTCCTGCATGATGCAGTAACCCATTTCGCCCATCCCGGCGCCGCCGTATTCGGGCGGGAAGGAGATGCCGAGAAATCCCAGCTCGCCGCACTGCTTGATGATACTCTCCGGTATCTTGTGCTCTTCGTCTATCTTCGCCGCGATCGGCTTGAGCTCGTTGTTGACGAACTTGCGGACCATGTCCTTGAGCATTTTCTGTTCATCTGTAAATGTCCATTCCATCGATATCTCCTCCTTATGATGTGAATTTGCAGAATATGTATTGGATTTTCCGGGTGTCAAGCGAAATGAGTTGTCCCACACCCATCCTGCGTGATAGCTTACCAGTCCCATGATGGTTGCTGCAAGAGATGATTGGTTCCCCATCGGTCGAGTGGGCGCGACGGACCTTTTCAGGAAGGTAGTGCCGGTCCTGAGGAAGGCCGTTAAGGATGAAAAGGATCCTTCAGTCACGCAGATAGCAAAACGCTCGAGGTCCCCCTTCAGGGTACTCGTTTCGACTGTTATCAGTGCCAGAACGAAGGATGAGGTGACCGGCGCGGCCAGTGAAAGGCTCTTCGCGCTTGCCGGAACGCCGGAGAAGATGTCAAGTCTCAGGATTCCATCGATCGAGAAGGCGATCTATCCCGCCGGTTTCTACAAGACAAAGGCAAAGGCGATAAAGAACCTCTGCAGGATGCTCCTCGATGAATACGGTGGCAATGTCCCCGATGAGATCGAGGAACTCGTCAGGCTGCCCGGAGTAGGAAGAAAGACGGCGAACCTCGTTCTGACGCTCGGCTTCGAGAAACCGGGGATATGCGTCGATACTCATGTCCATCGTGTCTGCAACAGGATCGGAGCGGTGAAGACGAAGAATCCGACCGAGACTGAGTTCGCCCTGCGCGAGGTCCTTCCAAAGGGAAACTGGATCGAGATAAACGACCTGCTCGTGATGTACGGGCAGGCGGTCTGCAACCCGGTCTCACCGTGGTGCTCGAGATGTGGTATAATCAGGTGTTGCGGCCGCGTTGGTGTCACCCGGTCGCGTTAATAATGCGATAGACTTCGATAGATTTAAAAGGAGAGACGATGCGCTTTCTTTCGGCCATTCTGATCACACTGATCCTTTCGGTCCCAGCCGCGGCGGGAGATATAGAGTTCGACGATTATTTCACCGACGGCTGCCTGCGGATCGATCTCTATCATACCGGAACAGCCGAGACCGAGACATACTCCCTCGATGAGCTGATACGCGAGCCCCACTGGGGCGGAAACCCGAAACGGCTGCTCGATACGATGAACCTCGGTAGCCATATGATGCGCGTCTACGACCTCGAGACGAACAGGGAGATCTTTTCTCGCGGATACTGCTCTCTCTTCGGAGAGTGGGCGACGATTGACGAGGCGATCGAGGGGTTCCCGCGGACATTCCATGAGACTCTCCTGATCCCGATGCCCAGGCGCCCCGTCCAGATACGCATAGACAGGCGTGACAGAAAAAATATATTCCACAACGTATATGACCTCGTGGTGGATCCGGATGACTACCACATCATGACCGAGACGAGGTTCTCGGCTTTTCGGGTACGCTCGATAGAGAACAACGGTTCGCCGGAGAACAAGGTCGACCTGGTGATACTTGCCGACGGGTACGACAAGGACGAGATCCACAAGCTGCGCGATGATGTGAAACGCTTCATGAAGGTATTCTTCGACACCGAGCCCTTCGCGAGCAGGCGCAAGGATTTCAATGTGAGGCTGATCGAGAGCGTGTCTGCTGAATCCGGAGTCGACGACCCGAGAAAGGAAGTGTACCGCGACAATCTTCTCGGCCTGTCGTTTAACACATTCGATCTCGACAGGTACATGCTCTCCTACGCGAACAAGACGATAAGGGACGTCACGGCGAAGGTTCCCTACGATCTCGTGATTCTCCTGGCCAACGAGGAGAAGTACGGGGGAGGGGGCATCTTCAATCTATACGCGACCTGCATCTCGGACAACGAGCATGACGGCTATATCTTCACGCACGAGTTCGGGCATGCCTTCGCGGGGCTCGGTGACGAGTACTACTCGTCCGACGTCTCCTACAACGAGATGTATCCGAGAGGGATAGAGCCGTGGGAGCCTAACATAACGGCATTGCTCGATCCGGAAAACGTCAAGTGGGGCGGTATGATAAAGAAGGGAACGCCGGTGCCTACGCCCGACGATTCGCTTCACACTGATGTTGTCGGATGCTTCGAGGGAGCGGGATATTCGGCCGAGGGACTGTACAGGCCGTATCATACATGCAGGATGTTTGAGAAGGGCCTTGTCGAGTTCTGCCCGGTCTGCCGCAAGGCGATCGATGACATAATCGATTTTTACACCCGCTGACGAGGATTATCGAATAAAACCCCGCTGATCATGGACCGAAGTGCATCAGCCTTTCGCCCCTGAGGAAATCGTCGAGATCCTGATCGGTCGAAAGCTCGAACTGGTGATACTCCGCCTGGAGTATCGAGAGGTGGCTGCGCTCCATGCTCGCGATGTACTCGAGAAGCTTCCTGCTGTTCGGGTCGCGTGTCTTCGCCGCGAGGTCGGTATAGAAGATGTTCGCATTCTTCTCCGCCTCCATGGCGACCTCGAAAAGCTCCTTCATACCGGCGTCATCTCCGAGCTCTCCGGGCATCGGAACGATCGTGTTCTTCGGGACCTTGATCTCGATATCGGGGAACTGGTCCTTGAAGGCCTTCCTCATGAAAGCTTCGTGGCGCTCCTCCTGACCGATCAGGTAATCCATCGTATCCTGCATGTCCTCAGCGCCCGCCATCTCTTTCATCTTCGTATAGAGGGTCTGTGCGGCCATCTCGGCCTTGATTCCGACTGTGAGGACCTCGAGAGTAGTCAGGTCATGTCGCTCTTCCATCTTTCTTCCTTTCGGGGTTACAAATCATAATCATTATTAATCAAGATATTGCAGTTACTCGTAAATGTCAAATTCAGAGGGTCATTCCGCCGTCGACGACGATAGTCTGACCCTGTATCCAGCGTGCCTCATCAGAGAGGAGGAAGGCCACAACGGGAGCGATATCCCCCGGCTCCGCGATCCTGCCCTGGGGTGCTTTCGCCGCCCATTTCTCCAGGAGCTCGTCCTTGTCGGGGAAGAAATCGAGAGCTTCGGTGTGTATCGGTCCACCGGAGATCGCGTTAACGCCGATTCCGCGCGGCGCGAGTTCCTTGCCGAAGTACCTTACCAATGCCTCGAGTGCGGCCTTGCTCGCTCCGACGGCCGTGTATCCCGACAGGCATGTGTGGCTGCCGATCGATGAGATCGCTACGGCCCGCGCGCCAGATTCGGGGAAGATCTTAACCGCCTGCTGCATCAGCAGCATGAATGAGCGGGCGTTTGTGTTCATCGCCCTGTCCCAGCCGAGCCTGCCGATCCTGTCGGCCGGTCCCAGCACGCCCGACACGGCATTCGAGACGAGAAAATCGATATGCCCGAATCCGTCCTTGAGCGATTTGAACAGATCCTTAATTGACTTGTGGTCGGAGACGTCGGCCTGTATCACGACACACTCGACACCGAGCGCTCTGACCTCGCCAGCTGTCGCCTTGGCGGCTTCCGCGTTCTTTATGTAATTGATCGCTATGTCCGCTCCGTGGCGGGCCAGCTCGAGGGATATCGCCTTTCCGAGCCCCCGTGAGCCGCCCGTTACGAGTGCCTTCTTTCCCTTGAAATGAGACATGTCTACCATCCTGCGCTTGCGCCCTCGCCCTCGATGTATTTGAGGGCGTCGATCGCTGCCCTGCAGCCGCTGCCGGCCGCCGAGACCCCCTGTTTGTACCTCGTGTCGCTGACGTCGCCTGCTACGAAGATCCCCGGCACCGAGGTGTTCGTGTTCTCTTTCGATATGATGTAACCGTGGTCGTCGAGCTCTACCTTGCCGGCGAATACACCTGTCGCGGGGTCGTGGCCGATCGCCACGAAGACGCCGTCGACGGGGAGCTCGGTCGTCTCATCGGTCTTTACGTTTTTCAGGACGACTGCGGTGACTTTTCCTTCGGCCTTGTCGAGTATGTCCACGGGGACGGAGTCCCAGATGATCTCGATCTTGTCGTTCTCCATCGTCTTCTTCTGCATCGCGGCCGAGGCCCTCAGCTCGTCACGTCTGTGGACGAGGTAGACCTTCTTCGCGAAGCGGGTGAGGAATGTCGCTTCCTCGGTCGCCGCGTCTCCGCCGCCGATAACGGTAACGACGCGGTCCTGGAAGAAGAAGCCGTCGCAGGTCGCGCATGCCGACACGCCTTTACCGCGCAGTTCCTGTTCAGACTCGAGGCCGAGCCATCTCGACGATGATCCGGTCGCGATGATCACGCTCTTTGCCTCGAAGGCATCGCTTCCGACGGTGAGCTTGAACGGCCTGTTTTCAATATCGATATCGGAGAGCTCGCCGGCCTTGAACTCGGCGCCGAACTTCTCCGCCTGTTTCCTCATCCTGCCCATCAGTTCAGGGCCCTGTATCCCCTCGGGAAAACCGGGGAAGTTCTCGACCTCAGATGTGATCATCAGCTGGCCGCCGGGCGCCATCCCGTCGATCACGATCGTCTTGAGGTCGGCGCGGCAGGTATAGATAGCCGCGGTGAGCCCAGCCGGTCCCGATCCGATTATCGCTACGTCGTACATTATGCGATCCTCCTGAAGTTTTAATTATCGTGTTTGCGGAATTGGAAGTATATGAGGGGGAAGGCGCGGACTCAAGCGAAATCATTTCTTCGCTTTGCGCAGGCTCCTCAGCAGGGCGAGGTTCTCGATGTCCTCTTTCATGTCGGGCCCCTTGGGCGTCTCGAGCACCATGGCCCGGTCGATAAAGCGTTTGTCTTTCATGAGATAAGAGAAGGCGTCGATGCCGATCTCTCCCTGGCCGATGTGGGTGTGCCTGTCCTTGTGGCTGCCGAATTCCTTCATCGAATCGTTGAGATGAAAGGCCTTGAGGTATTCAAATCCGATCGTCTCATCGAGGGCCTTGAAGGTGGCATTGTACTTTGTCTTCGTCCTGATGTCGTACCCGGCGGTAAAGCCGTGGCATGTGTCGTAGCAGATACCGGCGCGGGATTTGTCCTCGATGAGGTCGATTATTCCGGCGAGTTCCTCGAATGTCGAGCCGATCGTATTCCCCGCACCTGCGGTGATCTCGAGAAGGATCGAAGTGCCGTCACCAGTGGTCTTCTCATAGAGCCGGTTAATCGTCGATGCGATCGTTGAAATACCCTGATCGACACCGGCGCCCCTGTGCGAACCGGGATGAAGGACGAGGTAGGGGATGCCCAGAACGGCGCATCTCTGAAGTTCGACGAGAAGGGAGTCGGTGGATTTTTTGAGAAGGCCAGGGTCGGGAGAGGCTATATTTATCAGGTAGCTCGTGTGAGCGATGATGAATCCGGGCGTAAACGATTCGCTTTCCTCGTGAAAGAGGTCGATCTCCTCCGTGGTGAGTTTCTTTGCCCGCCACTGGTTTGAGCTCTTCACGAAGAGCTGCACGGCGTTGCAGTCGATCGACTTTCCCCGCTGCAGCGCGAGGTGAACTCCTCCCGCTATTGACATGTGCGCTCCGAGATTCATCATGCCTCCTTGCCAGAACCCCCAGTCCGGTAGTAATATCATATTCAGGCTTATCGATGCGAGGTGGAAAATGACAGACGATAAAAAACGCGATGAAGAGAACGAAGAGGAACTGGTCGAGCTCCTCTCTGTACAGGGTGAGATGGATGCCCAGCTGCTCGTCGGTATCCTCGAGTCGGAAGGCGTCGAGGTCATGATGAAGTCCAACCAGACATTCAGCGCACTGCCATTTACAGTGGACGGGATGGGTGCTGTGCGTATCATGGTAAAGAAGGAAGACCTCGATGAGGCAAAGAAGATATTGGAAGCGTACAGCGGCGGCCAGGACGAGAATAATCCCGTGCTGAAAGAGGCGCTGGATAAGTGGAAGCCGCCCGAGGGTCTTCCCAACTAGGGGGCCCCGATTCTCGCTTGCCCGTCGGCCTATGAGTCGTTATCATAGAATCTGCCACAGGGTGGGAGCTTAACTCAGTGGTTAGAGTGCTACCTTCACACGGTAGAAGTCACAGGTTCAAATCCTGTAGTTCCCACCATTATTAAATACTGCAAGCCAGAGAACCACATACCCATACGAAGCAACCGCTCGCGATCTGTCATAGTGAAGTATTTGGGGAAGCACTGCATAACCTATTGATTTACTGTGCATACAAATTATAAACTCAAACCGCCATATTGGATACAGTGTCAGACTCGCAGCAATATCCGATATGTCAGTTCAAGATACATTACGTCAGGCTCAGATAGGAGGTGACTCATGACCATTGAATCTCATGTCAGGCCGGAACACAATATGACCATTTTTGTGCATACCGGGAGAGTGCCGGACGACGAATTCCTGGCCTTCTACAAGTCATTCTTTGAAAGCGATACATTCAAGCCACCTATGAACCTGTTGGTTGACTTGCGGGAAACAAACAGTAGCTCCAGAAGCCAGGAAGCACTTCTTCGTTTTGCTGAATTAGCGGAGGCGAAACTAGCCGACATCACAGCAAGCACAAAAGTTGCCGTGGTTGCTCCAAAGGACCTCTCCTTCGGCCTGGCCAGAATGTACGAAGTCCTTTCCGATTCTGTGCATTGGAACTTTGTGGTTTTCCGTGCCATGGACGCCGCCCTGGCATGGCTGGGCTTGCCGGAGGATCTGACGATTCGTCGGAGTCAACATGACTGAAAATGAGTATGTTCTGGATAGGACTTGGCTATAGCGGAACTCAGAAACGCAGGGAGCCTAACTCCCTATTTCATTATATCAGACAGACTTTTCTGTTGACACGCATAATTATGTTGATATAGTATAGCTATAACTATCCATATGCAGGAGTATATTATGCGCACCATACAAATGACTCTGGATGATGATCTCGTAAAGAAGGTCGACGCCATAGCAAAAGAACTCCATACAACACGATCCGCATTTACTCGAGAGGCGTTGCGGGAAGCGGTCAAAGTTTACAACCTTCGCCGTCTTGAATTGAAGCATCGAAAGGGATACTCGGTCCATCCCGTCAACACAGAGGAGTTCAGTGTCTGGGAAAAAGAACAGAATTGGGGGGATGAATGAAGAGGGGCGAAATCAGATGGTACAAATTCAAAGCTCCGGATAAAAAACGGCCGGTGTTGATCTTGACCCGCAATTCTATAATAGAATACCTTGGAGAAGTCACTGTGGCTCCCATTACTTCGACTGTTCGTGATATACCGAGCGAAATATTCCTGACGAAACAAGACGGGATGACAAAAGACTGCGCAATAAACTTTGATCATATACAGACGGTATCCGAAGAAAAAATTGGATCGTTGATTATGACACTGTCCGCGGATAAACTGGAACGAGTAAGTGAGGCCATACGATTCTCTCTGGATTTATGATAGAAAACATATATGGACACTCGGAATCTGTAACCTGTGGGAGGACCTGAATGTCGGAAAGAATGATCGAGCAGTTCATGGAGATGGTGCAGATCGACAGCGAGTCGGGCAACGAAGCGGCGATGATCGAATACATCCACAAGGAATTCACATCGATGGGCGCCGATTCCGTGATCGATGACTACGGCAACCTCGTTGCCAGGTTCCCCGAGAAGGGGTGCTCCGGCAAGGCGCCGATCCTCCTGTCGTGCCACGCCGACACGGTCATGCCGGGTCAGGGAATCAAGCCCGTCCTGAAAGACGGCGTGATCCGCTCCGAGGGCGACACGATCCTCGGCGCCGACGACAAGGCCGGTATCGCCGAGATGCTCGAGGCCCTGCACGTCGCAGAGGTCCATCCACCGATCGAGGTGGCTATCAGTCGCCAGGAAGAAGTCGGACTGCTCGGTGTGAAGAACATGGACTTCAACCGGATCACCGCGAAGATAGGATTCCTGCTCGATAACGACACCCTCGATACGATCGTAATCGGAGGCCCTTCGTATTTCGCCATCGATGTCGAGATAAAGGGAAAAGCGGCGCATGCCGGGATGGAGCCCGAGAAGGGGATCAACGCGATCCAGGCTGCCGCGAAAGCTATCGCCGCACTCGAGCTCGGACGACTTGATACCGACACGACGGCAAACGTTGGCGTGATCAAGGGCGGACTTATCCGCAACGGCGTGCCCGACTCGGTGAGTTTCCTCGCTGAAGCAAGGAGCCTCATCCACGAGAAGGGGCAGGCGCTGGCCGACAGGATGGTCGCTACGATAAAGGCGGAAGTGGAGGGTTACGGAGCAGAAGTCGAGATCAAGGTCGACAACCTCTGCAAGGCTGTTGATATCCCTGATGATTCAAATACGGTGGAAATCTCGAAAAAAGCGCTGAAAACGGTGGGGATCGATGCCGAGACTACATTTATAACGGGCTTTACCGACGCGTCGATATACAACAACAAGGGAATCGAGGTCGCCGTCGTCGGGATCGGTGCGCATAACGAGCATTCGACCGACGAGTATATCGAAGTCGCCGACATGGAGAAGGCGCTGAAGATGATCGTCGAGATCATGCGGCTCTGCGCTGAGTAGGTACGCGCGACCTGTGTTATAATCAACGGACAGGGGCCGCGATCCACGGCGGCTGATACCGAAAGGATACCCTCTTGTCTGTTGCTTCCTGCCGCGCTGCATCCACCGCGCTCTTTTTGATCGTAACCATATCAATATCCGTTGTTCCGCAGGCCGTCAGGTGCTCCTCGCTTGCTGAGGCCGGGATCGCCGGATTCGATCAGCAGGTCATCGCGTCTATTGTCCCCGGACAGCCGTATGACGCCTTCTTCGGAGAATGCCCGAGCATCGTGCACGGCGACGGTATTACATATTTCGTCTACACGAGGGGAAGCTACGATATTTATGCCAGGACCTTCGACCATGACATGCAGAGCCTTTCAGTGGAGGTCTTTATTGGCGATGGTTGGAATGATCACCTCAGGCCGGCGATCCAGATCGGCGGCAGGGGGTATCTTCACGTCCTCTATGCCGCCCGCCCTCTTCCTTTGAGATATCACAGGTCTCTGAATCCTCTCGATCACGAGAACTGGAGCGCATACGAGCAGGTCGGCAGCAGCGCCACCTATCCCGTTCCATTCATTCTCGGGGACAGTCTCTTCGTTATATACAGAGAGGGCAATTCGTACAGTGCTTCCCTTTCAATGGCAATGAGGGACCTCGGCGAGCCCATCGGCACGCCCGGAGCGTGGTCGGTGACCAGACTGGTGGAGGAATCGTCTGTTTTCGTGCCGATGCCGCTTGCTGCATTCGAGAGAGACGGGTCGGTCTGCTTCCTTTTCAATATGCGTGACGCCCTGCTCAGCTCGCCGCATATGGCTGTGGCTCCATCAGTGAGGGAAGGGATGTCGGTCGTCTGCACTGCGGACGGTAGCAGCTTTACAGACCTTGACGGGGAGGCCCTGTCTCTTCCCCTGGACTATACGCAGGGCCGCGACAGTTTCCCCGAGGTAACGCGCCACGAGGTATATGTCGATATGCCGCTCAACCAGATCGGAACATTCGCGACAGAGGATCTCAGGCATGACGGCTCGTTCGTTGAGCTCGATATCACTCCGCTGAGTTACAGCCGGACCATGATACTCATCGGGGACAGCACGAAATGTTCATGCCTCGTCGAGTTTTCCGCGGGAGGCCTGATAATCCTGAGCGATGACGGATCGAACGTGACAATAGGTACGTACGAGCCGGGAACGGACTGTGTGCTGAAACTCAAGTTCAGCTTCTCGATGGACAGTTATCGCCCGTGGCTGAACGGCCGGCTTGCCGGCGATCCCCTGCAGCTCGATTGCGGCGGCGTACTGCCGGGCAAGGAGAGTTCCATCGGGTCGATCACAGTGATGGAGATGGGTGACTGCGCAGCGGGATTCGTCACGGGGAGGGAATTCAAGTTGATCACGGCCTCGGCGTCTGTCGATGTCGACGGAGAGCCGAACTTCTTTTTCATAGACCGGATGGATTCGTCCAAGCGCAGCCGCTGGCGGCTGATGCATCAGCGCGGCAACGAAGTCACGGAGATAGGGGATACCCTGTATCACAAGTACCAGCCCTCGTCGCTGAGAATCGGGGACATAATGTGCGTTGCAGTGGCGTACTTCGAGGGAGACGGCCTCTTTCTCAACAACGAACATCTCTGCGACAATTCCCGGATTGTGATGCTGGGAAGCAACGACCATGAAAACTGGGACGAGATGGAACTTGCGGCCGGGTCCGGTGGGCACGTTCATCCGATATTCAAGAGACATGACGGTACAGGCCTGACCGAACTGATTTGGGCGAGGATGGAATCTGGATCATCGACGAGCCTGATGCACTCATTCAGCGGTACGACTACGGGAGTCTTCCACCGGGAATGGAACGGGCCGGCGGCTGTAAGCTATCCGAATCCCTCATCATCATCGTCGACGATAAGGCTCTCTCTCGATGTCGACCGCACGGTCAGCATAGAGATATACGATTGCGCGGGGCGGCTCGTCCGGAGGCTGCTCTACAGGCGGCAGATGACGGGGGGCAGGCACGACATCTCCTGGCAGGGTGTCGACGATCGAGGACGAAGAGTCATGCCGGGGATATATTTCGCCCGTATCAGGTCGGGATCATTCGAGAATACGAAGAAGATCGTGCTGATTCGTTAGTACGTGTCTCTTTTGAGAAAAAGTAATTGAAGGGTGACCCGGCCCTGGAGTGATCCGAGACTTCAGGGCCGGGTTTTTCTTTGCTTTGAAAAAGGTGGGGAATATGGTCCCGGGTAGGGA
>SDBS01003508.1_pt1 | contig 15388 bp, 14 predicted proteins | sample 2277091 | NCBI WGS metagenome assembly SDBS01 (sample SAMN10404972, study PRJNA504765) | marine sediment metagenome | isolation source: marine sediment core GS10_PC15, 163 cmbsf | place: Arctic Ocean: Southern Knipovich Ridge | collected 2010 | reverse complement strand
ATCGAGAAAATCTCCCCCGAGCATATTGTCATATCTCCGGGGCCAGGCACTCCGGATAAGGCTGGTATCTCAAATGAGGTCATCAAGCACTTTGGAGCACGCCTTCCTGTACTGGGAGTATGCCTCGGACATCAATGCATTGGCTATTCCTACGGGGGAAGGGTTGAACGTGCAGGGGAAATCAAACACGGCAAGTTATCAGATATCCACCATGACGGAAAAGGTATCTTCGCGGGGTTACCCAATCCTTTCTCTGCTATTCGCTATCACTCACTGGCAGTAATGCGTGATAGTTTGCCTGACTGCCTCGAAGTAAGCGCATGGACCTCTACTGGAATACTCATGGGGGTTAGACACCGTCAGTTCCATGTAGAAGGAATCCAGTTCCATCCTGAATCAATAATGACTGCGGTTGGGAAAGATTTATTGAGTAACTTTCTGAAACGGGGGAAAGAAAATGATTCGTGAAGCTATTGAATCCCTGGTCCAGGGTCGCTCCCTTGCCTTTAAAGAAGCCGCACAGGTTATGGAGGAGATAATGAGCGGAGAGGCAACAAGTGCCCAATTTGCTGCCTTCACAACTGCTCTAAGAATCAAAGGGGAAACTGTTGACGAAATCACCGGCTTAGCCAGTGTTATGCGAGACAAAGCAATCACCGTCCCTGTTACTCCTCCGGTAATTGACACTTGCGGCACAGGCGGCGATGGACTATCCAGCTTTAATATCTCCACAGTAGCTGCCTTTGTTGCAGCCGGCGCCGGAATCAAGGTAGCCAAGCATGGTAACCGGGCAATGAGCAGCCGTTGTGGTAGCGCAGATACACTAGAAGCGCTGGGAGTTAATATCAACCTTGGAGCTGAAGGGGTATCACGATGTATAGAAAGTGTGGGAATTGGCTTTATGTTCGCTCCTGTATTTCACCCTTCAATGAAATATGCCTCTGCCCCTCGCCGTGAAATTGGAATCCGTACGATATTCAATGTCCTTGGCCCTCTCTCTAATCCTGCAAGAGCAGAATACCAGGTTATTGGTGTTCCAAACAGGGAAATAGGCAATAAACTTGCACAGGCGCTTTACAGGTTAGGCACAAAGCATTCCCTGGTGGTACATGGTACAGATGGCATGGACGAAATCACCATCAGCGGAAAATCATTCGTGTGGGACATTAACGAACAATGTGTTTCGCCTCCCTACGAAATCTGCCCTGAGGATTTTGGTATCGAGACAGCAAGCATCGATGAGATTAAAGGAGGAACACCCGGCGAAAACGCCGAGATGCTCCGCAGCGTCCTGAACGGACAAAAAGGGCCAAGAAGAAATGTGGTAATTATGAATGCGGCAGCGGCACTGCTTGCCAGTAATATGACAACAGATTTCACGACGGGTATCCGTATAGCCGGTGAAGCGATAGATAGCAACCGTGCTCTGGGCAAAATGGAGGATTTGATTAAACTTAGCCAAAAACTGGCCCGGGATTAGCCATGGGATGACAATGCTGGAAAATATCGTAGCTGATAAAAAAAGGGAACTCAAGCAGACAAAGAAATCTTTGCCTCTATCTATACTAAAAGACCGCATCACCAGGTGTGACGTGGTGCGAGATTTCAGTTGCGCTCTCAAGGCTAATAGCTTCCAACTTATCACAGAAGTAAAACGTGCCTCTCCTTCCAAAGGTATATTCTTACCTGACTATAACCCTGTTAAGATAGCCAGGGAGTATGCTAATGAAGGTGCCGCTGCTATTTCGGTTCTCACCGAGAAAAAGTACTTCGGAGGCAGTATTGAGCATCTCTCTGCAATCAAAAGAGAGCTTAGTCTTCCCCTGTTAAGAAAGGATTTCATATTTGACCCCTACCAGGTATATGAATCCCGTGCCTATGGTGCTGATGCACTGCTGCTGATAGCAGCCGTATTGAGCATTGAACAACTTAAAGAGCTTCTTTTATTAAGCCATAGCCTTGAATTGAAATGCCTGGTCGAGGTTCACAGCGAAGCTGAGATAGAACTGATACTCCCTGTTAATGAAATAGAAATTATTGGTATCAACAACCGTGACCTGAGCACTTTCAACGTTGACATCGACACGACTCGACGTCTGCGTCCCCTGATTCCACCAGATAAAATAGTAATAAGTGAAAGTGGCATCAGAGACAGCAATGATATTGAGAAGTTAAGGGAATGGGGAGTTAATGCAGCACTTATAGGAGAAGCACTGCTGACCGCCAACAATATTTCAAGCAAAATGAAGGAATTACTATCATGACCCATGTAAAAATCTGTGGAATCGGAGATGAATCTCATGCCCTGGAAGCCATCGAGGCAGGGGCTGACTTCATTGGCATCGTATTCGCTCCAAGCAGGCGGCAGTTAACTCCTGACAATGCAAAAAAAATAGTGGCAGCTGTAAAAAAGAAAAGCGCTGATGTGGAAGTAGTTGGTGTCTTTGTGAACATGCCCGCTATAGAAATAAATAAAATTGCTGATTTCTGCGACCTGGACTGGGTTCAACTAAGCGGTGATGAGTCCTGGGAATACTGCCATGATATTACAAAACCTGTAATAAAAACCATCCGGATAGGGAAACAATCTCCAGCAGAACTATACACCGAAGTAATTACAGGAAGCAGGTTACTCAATGGAAAAAGATTTATGCTCCTGCTTGATTCACAGGTAGAAGGAGCCTATGGTGGGACAGGAGTTAGCTCCGATTGGATACTGGCACAATCCCTGGCAGAACGATTCCCCGTAATTGTCGCTGGCGGGCTGAGTCCTGAAAATGTCTCCAGTGTGATAGAGATAGTATCGCCATGGGGAGTCGATGTCTCATCAGGGGTTGAGACAGATGGACTAAAAAACACAGAAAAAATCAGGGCATTTATCGAGGCAGTTAAAACAAGCAATAAGGCTGAGGATAAACTCATACCAGATTCCAAGGGTTACTTCGGCCAATTCGGCGGCAGGTTCGTACCTGAAACTCTTGTAACCGCACTGGAGAAATTGGAGGCCGCCTATAAAGGAATCCAGGCAGACCCTGGATTCTGGGGGGAGTTTAACTCTTTGTCTTGTGACTATACCGGTCGTCCAACACCACTCTATTTTGCCCAAAGACTTAGCACCCACTGTGGAGGGGCACGTATATATCTAAAGAGAGAAGACCTTGCTCATACCGGCGCACATAAGATTAACAATGCTTTAGGGCAAGGGCTTCTTGCAAAAAGAATGGACAAAAAGCGCATCGTAGCGGAGACAGGCGCAGGACAACATGGAGTGGCAGCAGCCACTGTCTGTGCCATGCTCGGACTTAGCTGCATTATATATATGGGTGAGGAGGATATACGACGCCAGGCTCTTAACGTTTATCGTATGAAACTGCTGGGAGCCGAGCTGCGCCCCGTTACCACCGGAAGCAAAACTTTGAAGGACGCCGTTAACGAGGCAATCAGGGACTGGGTAAGCAATGTGGAGAATACCCATTATATGCTGGGAAGCGCAGTAGGCCCCCATCCCTATCCTTTGATGGTACGCACGTTCCAGTCGATAATTGGACAGGAGACTAAAACACAGATTATTGCTGTGCATAATCGGCTGCCTGACTATATAATCGCTAGCGTAGGTGGAGGAAGCAATGCTATCGGCATTTTCCATCCTTTTGTGAAAGACAAAACCGTTGCGTTTATCGGTGTTGAGGCCGCAGGTAAGGGAATCAGGACAGGTAAACATGCTGCGTCATTATCCGCAGGAACAGTAGGGATACTGCATGGCGCGAAATCATATTTGCTTCAGGATGATGACGGTCAAATCCTGGAGACTCACAGCATCTCCGCGGGACTGGACTACCCGGGAGTAGGTCCTGAACACGCTTACTACAAGGTTACAGGACGCGCCAAATACGTTGCAGTTAAAGATAAAGAGGCCCTTGAAGGATTTCGGCTCTTGAGCAAAACCGAGGGAATAATACCAGCACTTGAGTCAGCTCATGCCATTTTCTATGCCGCGAAGCTAGCAGGCTCACTGGATAAAGATAAAATCATCGTAGTCAATCTAAGCGGCCGTGGTGACAAAGACCTGGATATAGTAATGAAGGAATTCGGGGAGGAGCTGTGAGCAATATATCCTCCGTTTTTATAAAACCAGGGAATAAAGCTCTTATTGCCTACGTGACAGTGGGCTATCCTTCTGTGGAAGCAACCTTGAAGGTAGTTCCACTTCTCGCTAGGAGCGGATGCGATATAGTGGAACTGGGTGTTCCTTTCTCAGACCCCCTGGCCGATGGCACTACTATTCAAAAAGCAAGTTTCCACGCCTTGCGTAATGGTGTCACCCTGAAATTATGCATCGATGTAGCCAGACAATTACGCCAGAAGGTTGAGATACCACTGGTCATGATGAGTTATTTCAATCCCGTTTACAAATATGGCTGCGAGGGCTTTTGCCGTGACAGCGCTGCCTCGGGCATTGATGGCTTGATTATCCCTGACCTGCCTCCGGAGGAAAGCTCCGATCTGGAAGCAGCCACCTGTAATAACAATCTCGACCTTATTTATCTTCTTTCCCCCACCAGTAACCCAACCCGTATCAAGCTTGTAGCTGATAAATCCCGTGGCTTTATATACCTTGTTTCAGTGACAGGGACTACCGGTGCAAGGGAAAGCCTGCCTTCAGGGCTGGATACATTCGTAGCCAGGGTAAGGGAAATAGCAAGACAACCTCTTTGTGTAGGGTTCGGAATATCAACACCTCAGCAAGCCAGGCAAATAGCCACAATAGCCGATGGCATAATCGTAGGCAGCCGCATTATCCAGCTAATAGACTCCAGCGATGAAAACTTAGCTCCTGTCCAGAAATTTGTGAGCCAGTTGAGAGATGCATTGGACAATGCCTCTATACCTTAGATAGTTTAACCCGATAAAACTATTTTAGCTTATTTATCAAGGTTCTCTGCTATTAAGCAAGGAAGACGATATATTGAAATATTATTACCCTGCCTGTATCATAACGTAAACGTAACTACCTCGTGGTGGAGAGCAATTTAGTTTCACCGTTCAACCGGGGCGAATGCGAGTAACAGTTTTGCTCCAGATGAACTCGTTAACCTCCTCGTCCGACCTGTATTTCTCCATGTCGTAACGCTCGCAATGCACAATGTCTCGTAGCTCTCGACGAAAATGAGCCCTCTCTCTCACGGGAGTAAGCGCTCGTGTTCTCCTCTCTTTATCTATATCGGGATACCCTATGGGTATAATGTGATCAACTGTAAACACTTCAGGAATAGAAAGCAGTTTCTTAACTGCCACCTCAGGAGGCCCCCACTGAACCGTTGCCCAGGCAGTAGCTAAACCAAAGCAGGTGGCAGCCAGTTGAATGGAATAAGCGCAGATAGCCAGGCTCTGGCGCAGCAGTTCCCTGCCTCTCAGTAAGGCTGGATATGCTTGCTGCCGCCGCCGATCGCCACAGACAACAATTAATACCGGTGCGGTGAACAGTTGAGACTGAACCGCCGCTTTGAAATTAAAGGTAGGCTCCCTCCTCTTCGCTTCTTTATAAACGGAGACAACTTCTTTAGATATTGCCCTCTTCATGGCGGAATCCTTCGCCACTACGAACTCCCAGGGCTGGCTGTTTGCTGCTGACGGCGAGTACCTCGCAATGTCAAGTATTTTATCTATTAATTCCGTTGGCACCGGATCCTTCTTGAACCTGCGACAACTCCTTCTATCCCTGGCTATTTCCAGTAAATCCTGATAATCCATGATCATCCTCCATTACAATTAGTGAAGGGGACACCCGGTCAAAGGTCTTTTAACCAGTGATTTATGCTCATCGATATATACATCATCCATATCTCCTGCGAGAGAAGAATACCTGGTGCTTTGCCTGCTTTGGATCGGTAGAATACATGATACCACCCAGCTCATCCGGCGACTTTTTTCGACCAGCATCCAGACCACGTCTACCATGCGACAGTTGCTTTACACGCTCCCACAGGTCCCAATTGTTCTTAACCACCACCCCCATCAATCCATAATTATTCTATCATCAGAGTGGTGGTTAGCAAACAATCAGTTATTGACATTAGCTGCTTATAATTTTATATTATCACTGGACAACAGAAAGACACAGATCCCTAAACTGTTTGTAGCACCACATGATACGAATATGGAACTGTATTAAGCCCTAAATAAGTCACGGAGGTATTGTTAAGATGACAGAAGGCAAGATTAGCTATTTCCCCAATACTGGTACAGAAAATACAATTGAAGTGTTTTCCATTGCCAAGCTCAGGGCGGCAGAATTAGGAATTAAGACCATCCTGGTGGCTTCAACCACTGGGGCGACCGCTGTCGAGGCTGTAAAATTCTTCACCGGCATGAAGGTTATCCTGGTAACTCACGCCGCAGGATATAAGAAGCCGAATACCCAGGAGTTCACTGAGGAAAACAGGCGAAAAGTTGAAGCGCACGACGGGCAAATACTCACCACCGCACATGCCTTCGCCGGACTGAGCAGGGCTATGCGCAAGAAGTTCGATATGTATCTGCTTGGGGAAGAGGTAGCCAATACCCTGCGTATCTTCGGACATGGCATGAAGGTGGCCTGCGAAATTGCACTCATGGCGGCTGATACCGGACTGGTGCGCACTGATGAGGATGTCATCTCAATAGGTGGTACCGGCAGGGGAGCTGACACCGCTCTTGTACTGAAGCCCGTTAACTCCGATGACTTCTTTGATTTGAAGGTAAGGGAGATTCTCTGTAAGCCACGCTTCTAAATAGCTCAATAGAGGCTTGCAATAAAAAATTTAAAAGTTCATCTAAAACCAGATGCGATGTATCAGATTAATATAAGGGGGTAGATATGATAACAGGCACGGATCACTTTAGCTTCACGGTAAGCAATCTGGAGGAAGCAATTCACTTTTTCTGCGACACACTTGGTTTAAAGGCAAATCCAGTAGTGGAAAGACAGGGTAGCTTCCCCGAGAAGCTTGTTGGGGTGCCAGGCGCCGGGTACAAGCTATGCAACGTGTTAATGCCAGATAACGTTATCCTTGAACTCATGGAATACACGTATCCCAAAGGAACAACTTTAGACTTAAATACCTGGAATACAGGAGTAGCTCATGTAGCTTTTAAAGTTGATGATATCCAGAAGACATATGAAGAGCTTACTCGTAAAGGTATCAAGTTCCGTGACGAACCATTTATACGCCCTCTATCAGACCCCAAAAACCCACAGGGGGTTCTAGGGTATATTAAAGGGCCTGACAATATTACTGTGGAATTTATCGGACCACTGAAACAGGTTGCATAACTCATTGTTCTGATTCGAAAACATGCAAGAGGTAAACAACTACCTCTCTCTGCCACGGAGTGCAGAAATTGCAAAACTTACCACAATGAAAACCAGTGCCACCAGCAAAGTATCCTGCAGGCCGTTCACCGTAGATAAGCTAAGTACGGTTTCTTCTGACAACCCCTGGGAAGCCAATTCTGTGGCACGGGAAAGACTGCTGGAAGCGAACAGGCTACCAGCTATAGCAAGCCCAATTGACATGCCCAGTTGACGAACTAAACCCACCATGGCAGCGGCTGTACCAAGCCTCTCCTGGGAGACGGCGCCCATAATAGCGCTTATGTTAGGAATGATAAATAGCCCCATTCCCAGTCCAACTACTGCCAGTACTGGGACTATTTCTGTTACCGTAGTATCAATACTCAGCCTCCTGAGTAGTAACATGCCCACAGCAATCAAGGACAGTCCCAAGCCACATAGCAAACGGGTCCCCCACCTGTCAGAGAGCCTCCCACTGAGAAGAGAGACTACCATTCGCACGGCAGGAACAGTAACCAGCAGCAATCCCGCCTCGGAGGCAGAAAGTGAAAGACTATAAATCAGATAGAAAGGCATTGTGAAATCAATAGCCGCAGTAGACATATAGAGAAATACTTGACTGCCACTTGCAGCACTGAACAGGCGACTCGAGAAAAGTCTTAATTCAAGCACCGGTTGAACTACACGTCTCTCCACAACTATAAATATACCGAGTAATAACAAACTGCCGATTCCCATTATCATCACTACCGGTGAAGTCCATCCAAAGCTATGCCCACGATTCAGTACAAGTATAAAAGAGGGAATCGCAAGTAATAGTACCCCTGCTCCAACAAAATCAAACCGCCCTTTGCGTTCTGGTAATGATTCTTCCTTGAGCAAGAGAAAGGCCATCACTACCCCGAGAATTGAGAAGGGCAGCCTCATGTAAAAAATGGAACTCCAGCCAAGTGTATCGAGCAGTATACCACCAACTGCCGGGCCACTGAGCAAGCCCATAGAAATCACCGCCCCGATTATTCCAAGGGCTTTCCCTCGTTCCTTAGCAGGAAATGCTGCTGTTACAATGGCATTTGCCGTGGCTATTGACATGGTAGCCCCTATGGAAAATACAAAGCGAGCTAACAACAACTGGCTAAAGTTCTGCGATAACGAACAAAGGACCAGCCCCACACTGCAAATCCCCATCCCTAGAGAAAATATCTTTTTCCTTCCAAGAGTATCTGCTACCTTCCCTATCGTAAGCATCATTCCCGCTCCCACCATCAAATAAATGAGCTGTACCCAGATTACACTATTGGGTCCTACTCCAAAGACCTCTCCTAGTCGAGGCAGTACGATACGCATCATCCCCACATCCATGGTGGGAACCAGGACACCTACCGCACCAACTACCATAGCCTTCCACTTGTAGGAAAGAGTTATACCAACCTTCTTCATATACTAAATCCGTTTCTATCCATAACTATCTACAGGGTTTTCCATGCTGACACGCAGTAATAAGACAGGAAGACGATGATTTGTTATTTTTACAGTTAAGGAAAAGTAATCCAGTATTTGGAACTGGATATAACGCATCGGGAGAAACCTATCAATTCTGGTTAAAACCTTTATTGATATCGTTGAGAAAGTTTTCAATTTCGGGGGAGAGTTCAGGCGATTCCTTATCTGACTTGCTGCTCTGAGACTCATAGTATCTTTCCAGGCTGCGAACCACTCGCTTTAGATCAGGCTCCCTTTCCACCGCCGCACTTATCTCCTGGTACTGTTCCTGTGCCTCCCTGCTTATGGATTCCAGGTCTATGGGAAAATCGTAGACAGCACAAAGCACCTCCACCAGGCGAAATTGAGCCATATAGTCGTCGTCCAGTTGTGTATATTGAGGCAGGTGAACCACCAGAGTAACGGTCTCAATACCATATTGGGACGCCTCCTGAGCTATCAGATGAGTTATAGTACCGGGCCCTTCATAATTGCTGGATTGTATCCCCATTTCCCTCAGCAGTTCTTCGCCTGTACCAGTGGCAGACCCAGTGACAATCAGTGGGCGGGTATGGGGCACCGAATCATACATGGCTCCCAGAAGTATATATCTGGTTACGCCAAGCCTTCGCAGTACCTTAACTACGGAAGCAGAGTAGAACTCACCGAACATGTGCGGCTCTTTCAGGTCAAAAAAGACCAGGTCGTTTTTACCAGGCCTCCTGGCATAGCTGATATAGGTATTAGGTTTATCTATCACTCGCCGCCCTTCAACAATATAGGTATGCGGGCGATAGCGGGTGAAATCATAGAACATCCCCGATTTGGCTAAACCCCCCAACGACTGGGCCTCAACTTTCTCCTCTATAGCCTCGATAGCCAGGCTGCCTGCACTGCCCACATTTATCCAGGGACGGAGCACCGCAAATGCGTGAGGTTCATGTAGCTCCGGCACCGGTTCATTCAGTTCAAAAGCAGCAACTTTCATAATCTTATGTTATCACCCAGGAAAACCCCAGGCAAATTATATGGAACCGCTACACACCAGCGACTATCAGAAACCCTGATGATTGAGTGACCATGTAGCCAGTATACTCAACCTCTCAAAGATTGTTTGTTATTACACAATATAATCAACAATATTGTCAACAAGCAAGCAATGCACTACAATACGTATCATACAGATGTGCGTACCTCAGGGGAAAACCTGTATAAATAAGTCAATTTCGGGGAGGTAACCGAATATGGAAGTTTCAGAAGCTATCAGAAACAGACAGAGCATACGTGCCTACGAGAACAAGCCAGTGCCCGAAGAGAAATTAAACAGAATACTGGAAGCAGCACGCCTGGCTCCCTCCGCCAGTAACAGGCAATCCTGGAAATTCATAGTGGTGAAGGATGCTCAACGGCGACGTGAATTGTGCATAGCTGCAAATGAGCAAAGCTTTGTCGGCGAGGCTCCGGTTATCATTGCCGCCGTAGCTACAGAACCTGCAAGTCTTATGACCTGTGAGGTTCCCCGATATGCAGTTGACCTGGCTATCGCAATAGAGCACATAGCCCTCGCTGCAGTAGAAGAAGGCTTGGGAACTTGCTGGATAGGAGCCTTCTCACAGAAAAAGGTGAAGGAAATCCTTGGAGTTCCAGAAAAATACCAGGTTGTTACGGTGCTTCCTCTAGGTTTTCCAAAGCAAGAGGGGAGACCTAAGGTGCGCAAGTCGATTCAAGAGATAGTCTGCTATGAGACTTTCACTGAATAGGAACTAAGCATAATAAGTCAGAATGCACTGATAGCTGCCCGAGAGCCGTTTATGCTATTGTCCTGTTTACGACTTATCCAGAATGTACAATCAGCTTCGAGTGAAGATGCCTTGTAATGCTATCGACACCCCAATGGTAATTAATACAACTGGCCAGATTATGCGCCACCCTACCACGCCCTGTAATCCAATTCCCAGTAACACGAACGCCAGTATAAACCTTCGCCCCACCGGTTTATAGTACTCAGGCCATATCCGGCAAACCAGCAGCCCCAACAGCACGATGACTCCGGCGCCTGCAAAGATAAGTGACCATGCCCCCCAACTCGTCAAGGCCGTGACGAAATTAAGCTTATCTGGTATAAGAACCAATCCTGCCCAGACAAAGCAGGCAGCCCAGGTGATGGTATTGACTAAATCACGCGGTGCCCTTTGATACTGAGTCTTATCTTCAGCCTTATCATCACCTGGCTCTTTTATCATCTATTACTCACACAGTCGCCGGGCAAACATTCACCCTCATATAAAACTTCGCTAAAGCTAACCAGTGATTAAACTACTTAATGATATCAGTCATGGCGCGCTTCGGTACATGATGCACGCCTTCTTTGTCCCGCCAATACGTGGTATCAGCGTCAGGGCCAACAGTCTCAATAACCACTTTCTCCTTGGGCTTGCCTAATGCAATCACCAGGGGTATCTCGTAACGATCCTCTATTCCAAGTAGTGGGCGAATTTTTTCCCTGTCTACCGACGCAAGCATACAACCACCCAACCCTTTTTCCACTGCCCCCAGTAAAATACTCTGAGCCGTTATTCCGCTGTCGTAAGCGAAAGCCTTGCTTATCTCTGTATCGCCAAGCAAAATAATATAGGCCGATGGTCTCTCTCCCTCGACTGGCCCATCCCAATCCTTAAGAGAGGCCGCCCAGGTAAGACAGGAGAATACCTGAGCATTCTTCTCCACGGAACAGGAGAGCATGTATTTCAAGGGCTGCCTGTTGCCTCCCGATGCAGAAAGCCTGGCAAGTTCAACAAGCTCCTTCAATGTATCTATATCTATGGAAACTTCCTGTTGAAACCTCCGATAGCTCCTATTTTTCATAACCATGTCTTTTATCATGTCCACCTCCTTGATGCATTATGATAGCAGAACTTGGTGGTTTGTGCGATAGACAGATACTGCTTTTACTACCTGATTCTGAGTAATTTGCACTTTTTTATTTTACTTGCTATAGTTTTTTGACAAAGTGTGCTAATAATTGCCAGTACTACATCGGCACTGGTGCATTAGCAAATGACAGTACGAAGGAGAGAGATATGGCAGAATTAATGACTGTAGAAGAAATGGCTGTATACTTGCGGTTGACCAAAAGGACAGTATATCGGTTACTCAAAAAGGGGACGATACCTGCGGTCAAGGTTGGCAATAAATGGAGGTTCGATAAGTCAGTGATTGATAGCTGGCTTAAACCTGAGTTCCAAAGGAACAAGGCACGTGTCTTGGTTATCGATGACGATTCTGTCATAGGTTTGCTATTCAAAGAGGTCCTGGACCCACTAGGGCACGTAGTAGTAAGCACCGGCACCAGTAGTGAGGGCGTAGAATATGCAGAGCGGCTGACTTTTGACATGGTTTTCCTCGACCTGAAAATGCCTAAAATGGATGGTGCAGAAATTTTGGCTCGTATTAAAAAAGCCAAACCCGATTTACCGGTAACCATCATCACAGGTTATCCTGACAGCGACATAATGGGAAGAGCTCTCGAACAAGGTCATTTCAGTATTATGAAAAAACCTTTCGGTAAGCAAGAAATCATCAATGCATTAGAAATGACTCTTAATATCGTTCATAAATAGTTGCAACGCAATCTACTCCAGGGTTGCGTTAATGGATTTAGCAGTACTTAAGCGGGAAGATAAGTCTTCCCGCTTTTCATTGTTCAAAACTACTGCTATGGCCTTTTCAGCTAACTATGACACCAACGGGTATTTATCCGCCCATGGCCGAACTGCTTCAAAAACAGCTGCTGCCTGTAACACAGTTGCTTCATCGCCACGCCTGCCAATTATCTGAAGTCCAACAGGTAAATTACTGGAGGAAAAGCCACAGGGTACTGTAGCTCCAGGGTTACCAGTTAGATTGAACATACAGGTAAATGGGAAGAAAGGCCAGTTCATGAAACCTCGGCCATATTTGCGATTTTGCTGCCCGACAGGGAAAGCTGGTATCGCGGCGGTAGGAGTCAACAGCAGGTCGTATTTCTGAAAGAAATCCGCCATCATCCCACGGAATTTTTCAATTTGCTCCCATGCTTTGGCAACCTCCACCCCAGATATATCACGACCGCACTCCATTGCAAGTTTAGTATAGTCCATTATCTCATTGCCATGTTTTTCTAAAACAAATCCAAAGGGAAGATAATAACGTGACGCGATAGTAACGTCCCAGACATCGAAAGGCATATCTGTAACGGGCGCCGCTTCTTCTAGCTCATGACCCTGTTTTACAAATACATCGGCAGCAGATTCAACTATCGACCTTACTTCAGTATCTACTTTTATTCCATAATTAAGATCGGGGCTCCATGCTATCTTCAGTTTCTTGATTTGCCCATCAATCGCCTTGATGTAATCCGGGGGCGAGGTCTTGATACAGGTATAATCTATCCCGTCAGGGCCGGCTATCACATTCATCATAAGCGCAGCGTCTCTCACGTTCCGCGTAATGGGTCCGTAACTGGTAACATGTGAAACTCCCCAGGAAGCAACATCTTTAGGTACACGCCCATAACCAGGGCACAGGCCAAAGACCCCACAAAATGATGCGGGAATCCGGACAGAGCCACCACCATCACTTCCCTGTGCCAACGGGCCGATACCCGCTGCCACACCAGCCGCAGCTCCACCACTGGAACCTCCGGAAGTCATCTCTATATTCCATGGATTGCGACAGGCATCGCCAAGCTTATTCTCTGTAGAACCAGCCATCCCGAACTCCGGGGTGTTTGTCTTGCCAATAATAATTGCTCCTGCTGCCTTCAAACGTTTCAATAGAGTGCCCTCGGACTCAGGGATAAAATCCTTATATGCCACGGACCCCAAAGTCGTCCTTATACCTTTCGTAGCATTCAGATCCTTGATAGAGACAGGTATGCCATGCAATAATCCCACATCAGACTTGGACATAAGTGCTTTCTCAGCCTCCCGGGCCCCTTCCATTGCGCTTTCCCTTGCTACAGTAAGGTAAGCATTCAACTTCGGGTTTATCTCCTCTATTCTTCTCAGTGTAAGTTCCATTAATTCCACTGGTGATAGTTCCCGCCGTCTCATCATCTCAATCAGCCGATAAGCCGGCGTAAAAGCCAGTTCCTTGTCACCTGCAATGGATGCCATCGCTACCTCCTTTTCTAAACAAATCTCACTATGCCTTTGCTTTATTAAGGCTAAATATATTCCATAGCATATCACTTTGGTATTTAATAGACAGTAGTTTATCCATGTTGCGAAGGCCAAAATCCAATGCTCTTCCTCCGCATGCCAGAAGGAGCGAGGGAGAATAGCTTTGACGAACCAAACGATTAGTATTAGCGCAGATTTAACAGAAGAATATAAGGAGGGTCGAACTACTTGGCAGCTTCTGCTGTTCCCTTGCTGCAGAACCTGATTATTTCAGCGAAGTTGTTAATCCTGTCCAGGTTATTGGTTTCCAGGAAACCATCATAGGTAAGATTGATCCAGGGTTTACCATACAAGTCACTGAACCTTCCTGACATGGCAGCTACAATCCCACCGGGCATGCAACCATGTGGCATTACTGATATCACGCCGGCAATTTCCGGATTCTCCATCCACTCAATTCCTGTCCCTATACTGAGTACCGCTTCACTACCACACTTGGAGGAAAGCCACTGTTCCGTCTTCGAAATAATCCCGGCGATAGAAGGCTCTCTCTCTTCTACCAGTTCCTTAAATGCTTTTTCGATAGATTGTTCATCATAATCCTGTATATATTTCAACATATAGCCACTTATCATTTTTTTGATATCCCGGTATCTGGCAGCGTCTTCGATATGCCTGAAAATAATATATTTAAGCCATTCTCCGATGGAAGAAACGACAATCTCCAGGCCAGCATTCTCACATGCCTTGACCATGTTGTTGTTGCTGAATCTGTTGGAACGCAGGAATATTTCACCATTGATGCCTACGAGAGGCCTCCTTGGAATCTCAGGATCGATGATAGCTTTGAAGTCGGCCGCCGCCTGGCGCTGTAAGGCGGTAAGCGATCCCTTTTTACGAATATGCTCCGTAAACTTTCGAGTGTATTCTTCAAATAACGCCTCAGCCGCTCCTGCCTCTTTCTCATAGGGCCGGGAGCGTCGGAGCAATTTATACATAAAATCACCGGTGAGCCCAGCTTTCCAGGCAAGGCGCATAAAAGGCAAACCAAGGTTTATATCACGATAGGCATTGTTTGAGGTAGCTGTTCGCATGGGAAGATTGATGCCCAAATCTTTAAGTGTCCTGATTTGTTCTATGGCGTATTTACCAAAACGGCAAGGCCCATAGGCTCCAGCCATAAATGCCTCAACGTCTTTCGTGTCATGGCCGTTATCATAGTAATACCTCATAAAACCACCAAGGGTGACGCGATAGGGTAAGCATTCAACGCCCGAGGTCACCTGATCGGCATAGAGGATATTTTGCTCATTTGCCTCAGGAAGAGTCACTGCATTAATTCCGTAGGCCCGCATTGCAGCAGCTATCAATTCGACATGTACGCTCATATCAGGCAAGATAAATGTTTTAT
>SDBS01003507.1_pt1 | contig 15389 bp, 11 predicted proteins | sample 2277091 | NCBI WGS metagenome assembly SDBS01 (sample SAMN10404972, study PRJNA504765) | marine sediment metagenome | isolation source: marine sediment core GS10_PC15, 163 cmbsf | place: Arctic Ocean: Southern Knipovich Ridge | collected 2010 | reverse complement strand
GAGAAGTTCTAGGATGATATAGACAGGGATCCTTGTTCCTTTGATACAAGGTTTACCATGACATATTTTAGGGTCTGCAGATATTCTGTGACTTATTTGCATTTGTTATCACCTCTTTGTTTAAACAATTCATAGCATAATTAGCCATTTATGTCAAAATGTTCTAGAGGATTAAAGGATTAAAGGGCAAAAGAATAAAACAGGAGTACGAGGATTAAGAAGCAAGACGAGGCTCTCTATTACAGGAGAAGGCTCTGGCGTTGGGGGCCCGCAGTGATATGGATGGTGGTAATATTCGTAGGCTCCTCTCATTCCAATGTGGCATTGAGTGAGAGCCCGAGTAAGGATAATCTGATGAAGAATCTCGCTCACATAGGAGAATATGCAATACTTGCATTCTTTATGTTCAGAGCTTTGTACAATAAAGAAAAGAGTTCTTTCTCAAAACATACCTGGCTGTGGGTTTTGATAGGAGCTATTTCGTATGGAGTGAGTGATGAAGTGCACCAGATGTTTGTTCCTACTCGCACTGCCCACCTGGGAGATATTCTCATGGATGGGGTAGGAGCAGGAATGGGACTGTTGTTTGGCATGATTATATATACCTTTTTATCTGGTAAATTCTTCCCAAAAAAAATTAAGAAATCAAGTTCATAGTATAAGAATTTCTTTTATCCCCTCACCATTCTCGTATATCGTCAGGAAAAACCTTAAGATTCACAAAATCATAGTTCATCAATAAATACAGCATATAGCGGGTATCGTTTAGCGTATAGTAAAGAACAAATAATTTAAAACCATAGGGAATACTTCATTGATAAAGAACAACCATTTACCCATTTGACTAGCGGGCTGGCAGGTCAATGAACACAAAAAGGGGAGAGGGAAGGATAAGTAAAGGAAGAGGTCAAGTTTTGATATTTGATTTTGTGTCTAAATTATGCTATTTTACGTTATGTAAAAATACTTAATGTAATGATAATAAAGAAGAGCAAAGATGTTTGTTAGTCTGAAACATTTCGTATGTTGCGGTAGGACTTTGGAAGGTAGGATTGAGAGATTATGGATCTAATAGAAAGAAATGAGTCTAATATTCACCGGCATCCATGGGAGATATCAAGGGCTGAGTCTATGTTAAGGGTCATTAAGAGAAAATCACCAGATATGCAATATGTTGATATCGGAGCAGGTGACCTGTTTTTTACAAGAGAGTTAACCAAATATACGAATAAATCAATTTTTGCGGTCGATACTAATTATACATTTCTTCGCAAGACAGATGACAAAATTATTCTATTGAAAGAAGTGGGTAATATACCCAAAAATAGTGCGGATTGTATGATTTTAATGGATGTATTAGAGCATGTAAAAGATGATTATTCATTTTTGAAATATTTGTTAGATTTTTTAGAAGACAAAGGAGAACTCGTAATAACTGTGCCTGCGTATCAATTTCTGTTTTGTCCTCACGATCGTTTCTTAAAGCATTATAGGAGATATAGTAAGAAACAGTTGCAGGTGCTATTAGGAAAAGTTAACCTGAAGATAAAAGAAACTTTTTACTTTTATACACTACTATTTGTCATTCGATATATGCAAATAATCTTGTCAAAATTGAATTTTCCCATGCACACAGAGAAAGCTGTTAGTAACTGGAAATTAGGAAGAAATAATATCATAACAATGTTGGTTACGAATATTTTGAATATAGATTTTTCTATCAATAAAGTTTTAGGAAAAATTGGAATCATTTTGCCGGGGCTTTCCTTATGTTTTGTCTGTCAGAAAAAGTCTGTTTAGTTATTCCCTGCTATAACGAGGCAAAACGACTTGATTTTGAGAAGTTTAAGATGATCAAGCCGAATTGCTATTTTTTATTTGTGAACGATAGTTCGAAAGATGATACTCTGGATGTAATTAAGGGAAACATGGCAGACAATATATATCTTTTGAATCTTACCAGGAATGTCGGAAAAGGCGAAGCTGTGAGGCGAGGGATGTTGTATCTAAAGACGCTTCCAATATTTCAGGAAATAGAATGGGTTGGGTACTGGGATGCCGATTTATCCACACCTCTAGATGAATTAAATACTTTCTTTTCATACGCCAAAACGTTTCCTATTAAAGTAGATTCGATATGGGGAAGTAGGATATTTAAATTGGGCTCCAGTATTGAAAGGTCATTCATGAGGCATCTTTCGGGTCGTTTGTTTTCAGGTGCAATTCGCGTTTTTCTAAAAGTTGGGAGTTATGATTCGCAGTGCGGTGCCAAATTGATTAGAAAAGAACTGTTGGATATATCATTTTCAGAACCTTTCATTTCCAGGTGGATATTTGATGTAGAGATTCTATTGAGATTGGAAAGATTCAATATTGTTGAGTATCCTGTAAGAAATTGGACATGTATGCCAGGAGGCAAGCTCAGAGTATCGTCGGTAGCATTTAGAACTTTTTTAGAGATTCTTAGAATAAGGAAGAAATACGGCAGGAACTCTATTCAAAACAGCAAAGAGTAGGGTGTTCTATGATTCAAGTCGATTGTATTTGTGTAGTACCTTTGAAGGCAGTGATTTTATATATCTAGTAGAAAAAGTTTCTGATGATTTTGAGCAACTTCATCCTTACCGTAGATTATCCAGGACGAATCTTTTCTTTAGGAAAGTAAATCTCCTTCTATGAAATACGTACAGTTTCCAATGTTTTATTCTTCTTCTAGCTCGATTGGGTCTATTTGACAAATTCTTAAAGAAAATGTAAGCTGTAATCAAATGGATATCATTTTTCCTGAAAAATTACTGCCAAGAGAAGTCCTTCCAAGAATAATTCCTTTTTTAGAAGCGGAGAATATTATTCTTCTGACTGGAGCAAGACAAACTGGTAAAACATCGCTTCTTTATCTTTTGATCAGGCATTTATGGGATAAGAACGTTCTTCCCTCCCAGATTATCTATTTTGATTTAGAAAATATTTATGATTTTAGTCTACTAGAAAACTTAAAAGATTTTAATGATTTCTGGCAAGTTTTGAAGGATAAAGGTGTTAATGAGCGCGAGAGAGTATTTGTTTTTATTGATGAGGTGCAGCATCTTAATAATCCGTCCTCCTTCTTGAAATATCTGCATGACCACTATAAACCAAGGCTTAAGTTTGTCGTTACAGGCTCTTCTTCCCTGGAGATTAAGAGAAAGTTCACTGACCGATTAACGGGCCGCGTTTATCGGTTCCTAATCAAACCACTCAATTTTCGGGAATTTCTTGAATTTAAAGGTGAAAAGGAACTAGCAAAGAGGCTTTCAGTTTGTAATTTTTCCTTCTGGATTTCTACTGAACATCCGGAAGAGGATTTTAGGAAAATTAGCTTGAGCCATCAACATAGACTCAATGATTTTCTGAAGGAGTATTTAATCTTTGGTGGATACCCGGCTGTTTCGCTGAAAGAAAACCCGCTCATAAAACAGAGAGATCTTCAGGAAATATACTCTTTATATATCAGGCGAGATATCAAAGATATTGGAGAGATTGGGGATGTCTCAGGATACAATAATTTGGTCTCTTTGCTCTGCTTTCAAATTGGCAGTTTAGTGAAAGAGCAGGAATTGGCCCTATCTTCAGGACTGTCACGGCCCACTGTTAAGAAGTATCTATTTTTACTAGAGAATACCTATGTTCTTAAACTGGTATTGCCTTTCTTCACTAATAAAAGAACAGAGATAATTAAAACCCCTAAGGTCTATTTTGAAGATGTGGGCTTAAGGAATGGGGTGATTAATAACTTTAGTCTTTTGGGGCAGCGAGCGGATAGGGGAGCAATTTTAGAGAATTTTGTTTTCAGCCAAATTAGCAAAGAAAATGACCTTTCTGAAGAGATTCGTTTTTGGCGAAATCAGGCCAAAAGTGAAGTGGATTTCATCTGGCAAAGGGGTGTAAGTGAGCCTTATCCGATTGAAGTGAAGTCAAACTATTCTTACAAGCAACCCATTCCCTCAGGGCTCAAGAGTTTTATAAGTTTATATCGTCCTTCCAGGGGTTTTGTTATTCATCAGGGAGGATTTGACCTTTTGAATTTTAGGAAAACAAGGATTTATCTAATTCCTGCCTGGGCAATCTAGAGAGAAGAGAGGCTTATTGATAGAAAAATGACGAAATAGAAAAGATGGAAGGACTACAGGGGTGGACTAGAGAATGTTTACCAATGTTCTGAAGAAGGGAATCTGGATTTTTCTGGCTAGCTGGGTAGTCTTTGTTTGCGGCAGCGCCCTTTTTTCCTGGCAGGGGGTCGTTCTCTGGAGAACTTTAGCGGAAACTCTCTTTAGAATTTTTCTTCTGGCACTTTTCTTGCTGCTCAATATCGCTTTGGGCAAGAAGATCTTTAAATGGTTAAAGATTGAGAGCCATTCTTTCTTAGAATCTTCTCTTTTTAGCCTGGGATTGGGATTAGCCATTTTCACTCATCTGCTGATTGGGTTGGGTGTAGTAGGTCTCTTTAATCAATGGAGTATGAACCTTCTATTACTGGTAGTGTTTCTGGTTAGCTATCGGGAGATAGAAAGTATAATTCAACAAACAAAGGCTAAATTTGGAAATCTACTTACCGTCAACATAAACTGGGTGGTAATTATCCTGCTGTTAATCCTTGCCGTCCAGGTTCTTTTCAACCTGGCCGGGGCTTCGGTATTGCCCTCTGGCTGGGACTCTTTAGGTGTGTACCTGGCTAGAGCTAAAGAATGGGTACGCCTTAATTCCCTGGAGGCTATTCCCTATATCAATTATGACCTGGTACTCTATCCCTTCAATGTCGGTATGCTCTATGGGATGAGTCTGCTCATTAAGGATGCTATCCTGGCTAAGCTCATTAACTTTTCCTTTGGCATTCTGATGACAATAGGAGTTTATGCTCTGGGGAGGAGATACTTTTCCTCCAAAGTAGGCCTCTTCTCCGCGGCTATCTTTTATACTATCCCGGCTGTTGCCTATCTATCTACCACCGCCTATGTTGATTTAGGATATGCTTTTTACGCTTTCCTAGCTCTGTATGCTTTTATTAACTGGACTACTAATAATAAGAAAGGCTGGCTCGTTGTCTCAGCCATAATTAGTGGCCTCTGTATTGGCTCTAAGTACGCTGGATTTCTACCTATGACTATCCTGGCTTTAGGGATTCCTTTCTATAGTTGGCTGGTGAAAAAGGAAAAGTTTATCATTGTAGGTAGAAACTTTCTTTTATTCATTCTCCTAACAGCATTGGTTGGTTCTTTTTGGTATGTGAGAGCCTTCATTATGTATGGTCAATTCGTTCCCCTTAAACTGGTGTTTTCTCTTTGGGCACGTATCAAAGCTGCTTTTTGGGGGATGTTGGCCCAGGGACCTCTTGATTCTGGGAGTTCATCTTCTGCCCTGGCTCTTGATGTTTCTTTCCTGCGCGAAAAGGCCATTATTCCCTGGAATCTTACTATGCGAGGCGGAGTGGATTATGCTCAAGACCCGGGAGGGGTAGGAATCTTGTTCCTGGCTTTTTTGCCCTTTCTCCTTTTCCCCCGATTCCGAAGGAATAAAGTGATAAGGCTTATCCTGTTCTATTTCGTGGTCTTTTCTATCATTTGGGTGATCCGTTTACCTGTTAAACGCTACCTTATCCCTATTTTTCCCTTACTTAGTATCACGGTAGCTTATATCATAATGCGAATCTGGGAGGCTAAGAAATTTGCCAAGATTCCTCTTTCTGCACTCCTTATTCTGACCCTTATCTTTCAGATGATTTATCTAGCTCCGGAGGGTTTGAGTAAGATATATCAACGTGTACTCGTTTTGGCCGGTCTAACCTCCCAGGAAGAATATATTATGAAGAATGAAGAAACCTATCCTGTCTATAAATATATCAATGGCAATTTGTCACCCAATGCCAAATTGTATATAATGAACGACCCTCGTGTTTTCTATTGTGACCGTGCCTACATAAGGTCAATCGTCAGAGAGGACGGACGTGGGCAAGTGTTTACTCGGAACGGAAAAGTACTGTTGACCAAACTCAAGGGATTGGGCATTAGCCATATAGTAGCAAACCAATCTTCCTGGGATAGCTATTTTGGCAAAGGAGGATATCCGGAAGTTTTAGAGGAGATAAGGACGGACCATCTGAGAGTTATCTATAATAGGGATTCTTTCATAGTCTTTCAGATACGCTATTGATGGTATTTCAATAGTTTAGTAGGTACTCAGTTTTCCCCTCACCTCAATCCTCTCCCCCCAGGGGAGAGGAAGAGAGAGAGGTAAGTTCAGATTGCTTCAAGCCTGCGTCTTTCGCAATGACACTAAGGCGACGTGGCAATCCCAAAAACTGAGATTGCTTCGGGATTTCATCCCTCGCAATGACGATGGGGTGATACTGAGAGGAGTAGGATGAGCAAGGTATTTCATAGAACAAGGGGGCTTTTCTCAAAGCTAGTTCCGTCTCAGTATCTCACGGATTCTGCTTTACGGACTACTATTTACAAGTGGCTCTTGATTGGCCTTCTGATTCGATTAGCCTTTATGCCTTTCACCATATATTTTCCTGATCTCCTGGGAATCTATTTCCGGTCTTCCTGGCCAATTTATAATGACATTTACTGGATTGGTGGCTCACAGATAGTGATTCATTATTTCCACACCATTTTCTTGTGGATTTTTAAGCCGTTAATGCCTTATTGGGAAGGTATTCTCTACTATGCTGATCCGCTGAAGCAGTTTGCCGTTGACGGTACGACATTTGAGAGATTTGCCACTAATGCCTATGTTTTTAGAACCCTCTTTCTTTTTAAACTTCCTTACCTGGTTTTTGAGTTAGGATGTGCTTTCTTGTTATTGCGTATCTTTGAGGATACTAAGAAGGGATTGAGGGCATATAAGTTCTGGATAGCCAATCCCATTGTCATTTTTGCTACCTATATCGCTGCCAGGTATGAATCCGTAGCCATATTTTTTATTTTGTTGAGTTTGTATTATGCTAAGAAGAACCGTTCAATAAGGTCTCTTCTGAGTTTCGGGGTGAGCATCGTCCTGCGGGTCTATCCTTTGATTTTACTCCCTTTCTTCATTATCGTGCGGGGCAAGAAGGTATGGGGTAGGCTCAAGCTAGCATTATGGGGGATCCTTCCTCTGGCGGTTGTGATAATTGTGGCTAGATTCTTTCATCAGCCCAGCGTGGAAGGGGGTCTTGCGGGACTGGGGCAGGTGCAGTATTTTCTGGGAATGAGGTTTCCCCTCATTTACTCGGATGTTGTCTTTGTATTTGTAGTAGGCTATGTTCTGGTGCTACTATTTTCCTCCTCTCATAGAGAGTATTCTTTTGAGAGATTGTGGAAGCCGATGCTGGTGGTGCTACTACTTTATTTTGCTACCTCTCATTTTCATGTCCATTATTTTATGTGGCTCATTCCTTTGTTGGCCCTACAGATTGCGGAAGATAGAAGGTTTATCCCTCTTTTCATTGTCCAGGTTTTTTGCTTTATTGCTTACACTTTTCAGTGGGACAGACATTTTTTCGGGTATCTCTTTACTCCTCTTCATTTTCCTTATTTTGCCAGTGATGTGGTAAATCCCAAGACATTTATCAGCCAGTACTTTGTCTTCGGCGATTTCCTGGGGATTTTCCGTAGCATTTTTTCTGCAGTCTCGTTTTGGATGATATATTTGATAATTAGGAGATTCTTGCGGGAAGAAAAGGAGAGGAGAAAAATTGAAGGGTAAAAAATTTGTTCTACTACTCATACCTGTGCTAGTGCTTGTGGTCCTACTAGTTTATATTTTTGGGGGATGGCAAGGACAAGAGGCGGCGTTTACTTCTGAGAATCTAGTGTTTAATTCTGGTTTTGAGATTGTCGATAACTCGGGCAAGCTAGATTCATGGAAAGAGGATGCTAAAGAGGGATGGTCTTCTGACATCGACGGGCCTCGTGAGGGAGGAAGCTCCATGCGGGCTAGCGTAGCCTGGAGTTGGTTTTCTCAGGAAATCAAGGTTGAACCTGAGAGATATTATTTGCTAGAGGCATACGTAAGGTCAGATATAACTATCCCCGAGAAGGAAGATTACGCCAATACCTTTCTTACCTTAGAGTCTCTTAATTGGCGAAAAAAGGTCATCCAAACAGATTGGGGCATTGTTAATGCCACCTCGTCCTGGCAGCTCAAGGAAAACTTGATCTTCACTCCACCCGGTACCCGGAGGATTAGAATAAAACTAGCCAAAAGAGAGGGAGAGGGGAGTGTCTGGTTTGATGAAATAAAGGTAATGCAGAGTTCGCCAAATTTAGTTTTCAACTCTGGATTTGAAGTTCTCGATAACTCGGGCAAGCCAGATCTATGGGAAGAGGATTCTCGAGGAGGGTGGTCTTCTGGCATCGAGGGGGCCTATCAGGGAGAGAGGTCTATGCGAGCTAACGTGGCTTGGAGTTGGCTTTCCCAGGAAGTCCCGATTACACCGGGAGGATACTATGTCCTAAAGACCTATCTAAGATCGGATATGACCGTTTCAGAGAAGGAAGATTATGCCAATACTTTTCTTACCCTCGAGTGCCTGAACAAAGAAGGTGAAGTGGTGAAAATTGACTGGGGTATTGTTCATGCCACCTCCTCCTGGCAACTTCAGGAAAATGCCATTTCGGCTCCTCCGGGAACGGAGAAGATCCGGGTAAAACTTGCCAAAAGAGAAGGTGAGGGAAGTGTCTGGTTTGATGAGGTCGAGCTGGTGGAAGTACCCCCCAGTCTAATTCTTAACCCCGGTTTTGAGATGCTCAGTGGCTGGGGTAGAGCAAAATTCTGGAACGAACACTTTTACGGGGGATGGTCTTCTGATACCCGGGGTTCCCGCGAGGGAGAGAGGTCTATGCGGGTGAACGTAGCCTGGAGCTGGCTTTCCCAGGAGATCCCGGTTAGACCCAAGACATACTATACCTTAAGGGCCTATCTGAGATCGGACATAACTATTCCCGAGAAGAGAGATAATGCCAATACTCTTCTTACTCTGGAGTGTCTGGATAAAGAGAACAAAGTTCTCAAGAGGGTGTGGGGTATTACCAATGCTACGCTCCTGTGGCAAGCCAGAGAAACTGTGGTTTATACCCCACCGGAGACCTGGCAAATCAGGATAAAACTGGCCAAAAGACAGGGCGATGGGTTTGTTTGGTTCGATGGTCTTGAGCTCATAAGGCACCGGTATCCGCCTCACATTTGGGGTGACAAACCATTCTTTATCTTCTATTTTTCTCTATATGCTATACTGGTTTTTTTACTTCTCAGAATGATTTTTAAGAAGAGGGTCGCTCCCAAGGCCAAAAAGAAATAGGAGAGTGGTCAGGCAACCGGGTCTAACCCAGGAAAGAGGAAGTCCTACATAATCAAGATAAGTTTAAGATAAACTCCGTGATCTTAACTTCCATTAGAGATTGCCGCGTCGCTATCGCTCCTCGCAATGATAGTAGTATACATGCTTTGGTGAATATTTACGTCGGTCAAGAGGGATAAAAGTTGTCAGTGTATGGTAAGGGAATAGCCAAATCAGCTGTCATTGTGGCTCTGGCGGTAGTAATTGCAAAAGTACTAGTCTTCGTTCTGGAGATTTTGCTGGCGGCCTGGTTTGGGACTACCTTTACCAAAGATGCCTACCTGGTGGCGTTGGTCATCCCCAATCTTATTTTTATGGTTGGGGCGGAGACGATGCTGGTGGGTTTCGTTCCTGTATTTATGACATTATTGGCCCGGGGTAAGCCTGGAGATGCCAGTTCTGTGGTTAGCTCGGTAATGAACGTGAGCTTCCTTTTCCTGACAACGCTCTGTATAGTCTATGTCTTTCTGGCCCCCTGGATTATTCCTTTGATTGCTCCTGGTTTTAGCAGAGAGAATTTGGCTATGGCGGTCCAATTAACCCGGATTATTTCTCCTATTATCGTCTGGGGCGGACTTATAGGACTGCTGGTGGCTCTCTTAAACTCTTTCAAACGTTTCACACTGTCAGCCCTAAGGTTTACTCTCTACAATTCAATCATCATTGGTTTTGTCTTTATCTTTCGTTCTCGATTAGGGATTGTTTCCCTGGCTCTGGCGGTTAGTGGCGCAGCGTTAGCTCAATTTTTTTTACTTCTATTCGGATTGTGGAAGAATAAAGGATACTATAGACCAACTATCAACCTGAAACATCCCCAGGTTAAGGCGATGGGCAGGATAGTGATACCAGTGGTAGCGGGAGGCATTCTAGTTCAGCTCAATTTTCTGATTGAGCGGATTATGGCTTCCGGATTACCGGAAGGGAGTATTTCTTCTCTAGATTTTGGCTATAAGTTAATGAGAATGCCCTTTGAAATCTTTGCGGTGGCTATAGCAACGGTTGTCTTTCCCAGCATTGCCGGTCTGGTGATCACTAGAGAGAGGTCGAAGTTAAGGGAAGTTTTTGTTTCCGCCTTAAAAATGATTGCTTTTATTACCGTGCCTGCCACTGTCATTTTGATAATAGTGAGGGTGCCCCTCATTAGGCTCTTATTTCAACGAGGCGAGTTTGATGCCGTTTCTACCAGAATGACCGCCACCGCCCTCTTATATTATTCGTTTGGGCTGTTCTTCCACGGGGCAAATTATGTTATTATCAGGACATATTATGCCTCCAAAGACTTCCTAACTCCGCTGAAGATTGGTGCCATCACTATTGGACTCTATGTTCTCTTCAATTCTATATTCATTCGCTATCTTGAGCACGGGGGTCTTGCCCTGGGTTCCTCCCTGGCCGCTGTCTGCTACAGCGTGATGCTCCTGAAAGTTCTACAGGCAAAGGTGGTGGACCTGAGGAGGAGGGGTTTGTTAGGTTCCTTTGTCAAGATAATAGCCGCTTCACTCATAATGGGCCTCATATTGCTGATTGCGGGTAGGACAGGGGTGGATTCACCGCTGGCAAAAACTATTTTTCTATTGGCAGTAGGAGCACTCAGCTACGGAGGTGCCTGCTTTGTCTTGAGGATTGAAGAAGCAGGCAAATTATGGAGGATGGGCAGGGGGTTTATTGTGAAGAGAATAAATCTCCCTTCAGGGAAAGTTTGATGAATCAAAATTCAAGTAAAGAATCTAGTTGGTTGGTGGGGCACAGCCCATTATTCGGGGTGCTAGCAGCAGCAGTTCTCTGCTTTACTCTGATCAGTCTTTACTCAGTGGGAGTTTTATCACTAGAGTTAGCCCTTGCCATGTCCATTCTACCTTTTCTACTCTGGCTGCTTTCTGCCCACCGGGAAGGACTGCTACTTATAGTTGTCGCTGCCTACTTTAGCGCAGGCTATTTCTCCAATAGCCTGGTAGTAGCAGGTTCGATAAGAGGCTTGTTACTACTAACAATAGGGCTGGTTCTGTTGTTAAAGTTAGGGACAAGGAAAGTTCTCACTAGAATTTCCACTCCCCTGGATAAGATAATACTGGTCTGGTCAGGGATTGTTCTGTTTTCATTGATCTACGGTTTTTACTTTAAGCATAATGAGAGCAGATACATCATCGGCGATCTTTACAAATTTATGGAAATATTCTTGATTTTCTGGCTGACCACTTTCATCATTAGAAACGATAGGCAAACTAAATTCCTTATCTGGGGGTTCTTCTTTGTTGCTCTTGTATTTGGTGGGGTCGATTCTATCAGCTTCCTTGGGAGATTCCTGCTCCTGGGTAGCGCTCTATTGTCAAGAGTGAGGGCGGCAGCTCAATTCTCTTCGCTCTTTGCTCTGATATTAGCAATATCTCTGATTCTGCATGAAAGAAGAACACTAGTCAAAACCGCTCTGGCGATTCTAGGCTTTGGTTTTCTGATCAGTTTTCTTCTCACTTTTCTTAGAACAGGCTATATTGCTATTCCTCCTGCCTTGATTTTTATCCTCTTCTTGTATTTGTACAAAAATAGAGGACATAACTTTTCCGGCATGATGAGATTTGTTGTTTTCCTGCTCTGTCTATTGATATTGGTTGTATCAGCCAGCTTGATGTTCAGTGTGCTCGGTCTCGATGTAGACATAATCGGAGCATCTCTTGTTCGTTTTGATTCTCTCTTTAATCCTGTTTCGGGTGAGCCGATGGGAGTCAGGATGCTCGAACTTGAGTCTATCACTTCTCAAGTCTTAGTTCCCAGCCCTCTTCTGGGTAATGGCTTGGGGGGAGAATATTACAGCGCCACCCTGGTTGAAGAAGAACTAGAATGGGGCATGAAACATTTTGTTCATAACAATTATTTTGATTTTATCATAAGAACAGGTATATTGGGATTGATAATGTTTATTGTGCTTTCCATAAAGTACTTGAAAGATGCGATAACCTTTTATTTAAGATCCAAGGACAGTTTTTACCAGGGAGTCTTACTGGGATCAATTGGAATCTTTATTTGCTCGGCTATCATTGCTTTATCTACCAGCATCCTTTATTCACCATTTTTGTTTATGATAATGGCCGTAACATATTGTGTTGCCAGTATTGAGCAAAAAAAACGTGCGGACGCCGGGAAAAAATTAGGTGATGAGGTTACTGTTGAAGATTAGAAAATTGGTAAAATGGGACTACCTGAAAAACATAAGACCTGGTTGGTCAGGCATCTGTTTGTTGGCTATATTGGTGGTGGCCTTCTTCTTCAGGGTATATGGAATCAACTACGGTCTACCATATATATATCATCCCGATGAACACTCGCTAGTGGACCGCTCTCTTACTATGCTTCGTACCGGGGACTTTAGTCCCCATTGGTTCACCTGGCCTTCCTTCTATTTTTATGTTCAGGCATTCGTTTATTTCCTCCGTTCTCTCTATCTTGGTCTTAAAGGAATCAGTGTAGCCTTTACCTCAGGCGTAGCGGGCGCTGAGCTTGCCGGTTTTTATCTATGGGGAAGATTCACCACTGTTCTCCTGGGGACAATGACCGTGGCCCTAACTTACTGGATAGGGAAGAAGGTATTTAATAAGAAAGTGGCTCTCCTGGGCGCTTTGTTCTTAGCCTTTTCCTCAGAGCATGTTCAGTTCTCACAATATATTACCGCCGACGCGCCAGTGGCTTTCTTTGCTCTGGCAACTTTTCTGTTCGCTTTATTGATTGTGGAAAAGGGAGATACTAAGTATTACGTCCTGGGCGGTATTATGGCCGGTTTGACCGCAGCGACGAAGTATCAGGCGGTATTAGTTTTTTCCTGCGTCTTTTTTGCTGGCGTCATGAGACTACTGGCTGGCAAGAAAGAGTACCGGAAGATTCTCTATTCTGTTATTGCTCTAGGGGGTGGCTTCTTGATAGCTATGCCCTATGCCTTAATTGAGGTATCAACTTTTCTCAGTGATATTCGTGGCATACTGCAACATTATGGCGACGGCCATTTGAGTGCTCAGGGGACGGCCAATTGGTGGTATTATTTGGTTTATTTCTACCAGGAAGGAATGGGCAAAGGAATCCTTGTTTTGTCTTTACTTGGCTTAGTCTTTATCGCTATTAGAAGCAATAAGAAGAGATTCCTGTGCCTCCTTTTTGTGATTCTCCTCTTTACCAGGATATATTCGGCGAAAGTACGTTTTGCCAGGAATCTGATACCCATTTTGCCATTTTTGTCCTTATTTGCTGCTTTTTTTCTCAGCTATTGTCTGGACTGGTTCAGAAAGTGGAGTTTTGTTAAGAAAAGAAAGTTCCTGCAAATCTTGGTTTTGGTGGTTCTCATCGGAGGGCTACTCTTTACCCCCACCAGAATTATATGGAATTGGACTTATAAGCAGGCACACAACGAAATCAATCCCAGAACTCTGGCCAAAGAGTGGATTGAGAGTAATATTCCGGCCGGAGCAGTAATCGCCACAGAGTGGTTCACCGCTCCTCTCAACCAGTTTGATAGCAAAAGAAGGTATACACTAGTGGTGATGGATTACCTGGCAAGGAGGAGCATCGATTGGTATCGCGAGCGGGGAGTTGGTTATGTTATGGCTGCAATTGGTTACGAGAGGGCCCTGTCGGCATGGCGAAGTTTCCCTTATTATATATGGATAGCAAATTACGAAGAAATGATTCATCACCTGGAGTTGATGAAAGAGATAGGTGATGTTAGAATTTACCGAGTCAAACCAGAAGGAGTCTCCAAATTACTTGAGGTTGGAGCTGCAGATTAGGAATAGGATGAGCAAAAGAAGAATTGTACGATTTACAGTAAAAATGGTGTTGCTGATGGTATTTATCTGCGGCATTTTGGGAATTGAAGCCAGGAGTGGTGGAACTAGTTCGGACAATTTAGCTCTCAATGGCGGCTTTGAAATATTGGTGCGGGCCAGGGGATCGTGGATAGAAGACCTCGAGCCAGAAGCCTGGAAAGAAAGTCGTGAAGGGGGATGGGAGATTGATCTGACTAATTCTCAGCGAGGGAATAATTCTCTTAAGGCTACCACCGCCTGGAGCTGGTTTTCTCAGGAAATCAAGGTTGAACCTGAGAGATATTATTTGCTGGAAGCATATGTAAGGTCAGATGCAACTATCCCCGAGAAGGAAGATTACGCCAATACCTTTCTTACCCTGGAGTCTCTTAATTGGCGAAAAAAGGTTATCCAAACAGATTGGGGCATTGTCAATGCCACCTCGTCCTGGCAGCTCAAGGAGAACTTGATCTTCACTCCACCCGGTACCCGGAAAATTAGAATAAAACTAGCCAAAAGGCAGGGAGAGGGGAGTGTCTGGTTTGATGAGGTCAAGGTAATAAATGTTTCCTCCGGTCCAATTCTTAATCCAGGCTTTGAAATTCTCAATGAGATGGGTAAACCGCGTTTCTGGAAAGAACATCCCCAGGGCGGATGGGAGGTTAGTGGAGAGGAGGTCTATGAAGGGAACTGGGCTATGAGGGCAACTCAAGGTTGGAGCTGGCTCTCTCAAGAGGTTCCGGTAAAGGCTAAAAGGTGGTATAGTTTGGCGGTACAGGTAAAATCAGACATTACTCTGAAGGAGAGGACAGACTATGAGAACACTTTTCTTACCATCGAATGTCTGGATGAAAAGGGCGAGGCTATTAAGAGGCAGTGGGGTAATGCGTTTGCTTTTGCCTTTCCTTTATGGCACGAGAGAGAAAATGTGATTTATACTCCCGAAAACACCAAAAAAATCAGGATAAAACTGGCCAAAAGACTGGGCGATGGATCGGTCTGGTTTGATGATGTTAAGCTGACAGAGCGTCTGTTTCTAGCCGGTAAGTTGCCAGATAAACTGACTCCTCTCTTCAACGTCCTGATGTATTCTCTCTTGGTCTTCTCTTTTGTAATTGTAGTAATCAAAATAAGGTCGAGAAAAAATTCCAGGAGGGGCAGGTGAGGAGAAGCGTGCTTTGCAAGCGAGAGCCTTGAATGGGATGGAACTGGAAATTCTGATTCTCAGTTATAATACGCGGGAA
>SDBS01003506.1_pt1 | contig 15397 bp, 13 predicted proteins | sample 2277091 | NCBI WGS metagenome assembly SDBS01 (sample SAMN10404972, study PRJNA504765) | marine sediment metagenome | isolation source: marine sediment core GS10_PC15, 163 cmbsf | place: Arctic Ocean: Southern Knipovich Ridge | collected 2010 | reverse complement strand
ATCGCTGATTGTTCAAATTTGATAGGAAACTTGACTTTGCGTCTACCCCTCGGGCCGGCGGGTCCGCCGTGGCGGACCGGGGGGCGGGGGGGTTCCCGATCCGGCGGATGTTGTTCACTTGGACGAACCGCCGCTTGTTCCGATCAACTCAACCATTGCCCGGCCCATGGCTTCGCCGATATCCATATAGGTTTCAGCGTTGCCGCCGTAGTGGCCGTTCGAGGCGCCGCCATGACAGAAGGGGTTGGAATAGACAGAGGCTACGTTGCCCTTGAATTCCTTGTACTTGCCGTTATTTCCATCAACCGCGAGCTGGGCTTCGAGGATTAGCCCTTCATTGCCTTTGGCGCCTTTCTTGGTCTGGCCGAGCGTGGCAACGACGAACTTCGCTTTCGGGGCATTGAAGTCCTTGCGCAACTGCTTGATGAAGTGGACGAGATTCTGCTCGTAGCGACTCGCATGCCCGGCCTTGTAGCGATCCTTGTCTCCCTGCCAGAAGAAGAATCCCGCGACCTCGTACTTCTTCGCCCCGGGGTAGTGCTTCTCGAGCTCCGCAAGCACCTTCTTCGCGTTGGCGACGTCGCCGTCGTACTGCATGCCGGCGTACCAGCCGATCTTCTTCGGCTCCGTGCCTTTTTCCCATCTGTCCGGCGAATCCTTATAGCCCGCGTAGACCATGGTCTTGCCCTTCTCTTCGACCTCGTAGCGCTCGCTGCCGGGGGGCAACAGGTCCCAGCCGAGGCTGCGGTTGCCGATGCAGCTCTTGAGGATCATTACGGGCGCATCGGTGGCATGCCCTACGTAATGCCCGATGCCGAACTCCGGGCCTATTCTCCCGCCCTTGATGGTCATCCATTCGTTGTTGAACCGCCGCATATTTCCTGTGCCGCTCCCCATGACACGCACGTTGCGGACATCCTTGCGGACGGTCCATTGGCCGGCGTCATCCACAAGGTAGGGGTATTTCTTCTTGGCCTTGACGGCATTTTCCAGCGTCCCGTCTTTCGCACCGGCGATCCTGCCGGCGCCCAGCATGTTGGACTGGCCCAGCAGAATGTAAACCTGTACGGGTTTGCTCATGTCCGCCGGCTTGCCGTCCGGGTCGGGCAGTTGATCGGGCACCGCCGCGAATACCGCGGGCAAAGTCAGCAGCGCCGTCATGACAACGGCAATAGGGAAGTAAAAACCAAATCGGCGAGTGAAACTCATGGTGTTTCTCCAAGTTGTGGGGGTGTTCATACAGGACATTGTATCTGGACATACGATTGAGTTATAGATCGTTTTTCAAACAACTGCCAAGGAATTTCCTTTTTCAGGCCGGGCTGGGGTGTGAGATTTTTGTCTGGCGCTTTCCAAATCACTGACTGATAGGAAATTTGATTCCACGTGGGCGTGCGTGGGTGGCCCCTTCGGCACAGCTCCCGCCTACGCTGAAGCTACGGCGGACGAGACGCAGGGCAAGGGGGGGGTGAGCGGTCTGCGAGTAGTGACCCAATGGCTTTCCAGAGCCCCTTGTCCTTGCGCCCGGGGCGAGTCTCATTTCTTTATGTCGTAACAGTAGAGTGTCTTGCCGTGCCGCAGGTAGAGTTTTCCAGCGGCGATAACGGGATGGGCCAAGAACTGCTTCGCTTTTGCGACGGACAGTTTACCTCGGACCACAAAGGCATCTTTGCGTGCTTCAAGGAGAGATATGGTACCGATGCTTTCCTGGCAATACAGGCGACCGTCTGCATAGATAACCGCTGCTTCTTTGGGAATCTTCTTGTGTGCCATGAGTTTCCCGGTCTTTGCATTGAGGCTGACAAAGCCCTTCTTGTAGCGATGGCGACTGCCGTAGATGACACCATCGTGCACCACGATTCCGCCAGAGCCGTCCGCTCCGAGATCAGCCTCCCAGGTCTTCGTGGCTTTCCCATCTTTGAAGTCCAGGCGGTACGTAATGCCTTCATTGGGATGGGCGTTCGTGACGAAGACCGCACCGTGGGCGAAGGTCGGCATCAGCGCGATCATTCTTCCTTTGTAGACGTGCGGGAACGTCCAGAGAAGCTTGCCTGTCCTGGCGTCGACTCCGTAGGTGTTCACGCCGCCACAGCATATGACCTGTCTCTGTCCGTCTACATTGGCCAGAATGGGGGAGCTGTACGTGTAGTAATCATTGGTCGTGTTCCTGGTCCTCCATATTTCCTTGCCCGTGTTCTTGTCAAGGGCCACAATCAGCGCTTCGGTCCCGTTGATGGCGGCGTAAACCGCATCGTCGTCGATAACCACCAGGTCATGCAGGCCCCAGGCTTCTCCTCTACACTTGTACTTCTCCACTAGTCTAACCGACCAGATTGGTTTGCCGCTCTTTGCTTCCATGCACAAGAGGCGGCCGTAGGCCCCCACGTTATACAGCTTCCCGTCACTGTAGTTGCAGGAAGCCCGCGACCCGGGCCAGGCTCCCGTCCAGGCCCAGCCATTGGGAGTCTTCCACTTGATGCTGCCATCGGGATTGAGGGCGAACACCATCAGTTTCTTCCCTATATCGCCGGTAATGTAGATCGTGCCATTGACAATGATCGGGGAGGAAAACCCCTTTCCGACGGCGGACGTCTCCCACAGTTTCTTCGGCCCTCCTTCAGGCCATGCTTGGAGAAGGCCGGTTTCAGAGCTGATTCCTCTACCATCTTTCCCGCGCCACTGACTCCAGTCCTTTTCCCCGGCGATAGCAGATGCCGTTGTAACAAGCAGTAGTACTGAAACTGCGGATCGCAATTTGGTCTTCATATGATCCACCCTCGAATGTCCCGGCTCGGCCCATTTCGCGGGTTCGTTGAGACCCAGAGACCGTCCCTGAGCCTTTAAAGGCAATATAATACCCGATCCCGATTCGGCAAGGACGGAATTCATCTGGCGCGGTAGGCTCGTTGTCACGAAGCGAGTCCTATGTACACGGTCTTGCCCTCAACCGTGCTAGCGAGATCTGAGTCGAACCGGTTGCCATTCAAGCGGTCCGAAAAGACATCCAGCCCCAACCGCTGAGTCCGGAATGGCTCATCGTGCAACCGATGCCAAGGCGGTGGTTTTGGCTGAGGCCGGCGAGTGAGGCTGGCACCCGCCTTCGCCCGCGGGACTTCCGGAAAGTCCGGGAGCATGAACCCACCCGGCTAAAGGAAGATGTTTCGAAGCTGCTGGCGGTCTTCTCGCAGGGCTTCGGACTCCCCTGCAAACGCCACTTTCCCCAACCTCAGTGCGTAAACGCGGCTGCTCAATCCAAGCACCTTCCGGACCTTCTGCTCGACGATGAGGATAGTTGTGCCGGTTTCGCGGCTAATCTGGGCGATTCGTTCGAAGACTGAATCCACCAGATTGGGCGCAAGCCCCAGAGACGGTTCATCCAGCATCAGGAGCTTTGGCTGCGGGATCATCGCCCTGGCGAGGGCCAGCGTCTGCTGTTCCCCGCCGCTGAGCGTCCCGGCATTCTGCCGCAAACGCTCCTTCAGTGATGGGAAGATCGCCAGGACCTCCTCTATCCGTGGACGAAGCTCCCTTCTCGCTAGACGATAGCCCCCGATTTCCAGGTTCTCCCTGACCGAAAGATCGTTAAAGACGCGGTTGCCCTGGGGGCAGAACGTCAACCCGCGGGATACATTCCTGGCCGGGGTCGAGCCGGTAATGCGATTGCCGCCGAGAAGGACGTCACCTTTCCACGCAGGAAGCAAGCCACATGTCGCCTTGAGAACGGTTGACTTCCCCGCACCATTCGGCCCGATGATAGCAACGATCTCCCCATCGGCGACCTCCATGGAGACGTCGAACAGCACCTGCTTCTTGCCGTAGCCGGTTTCAAGTTGTCTGATCTCAAGCAGCACCGACTACCTCACTCAAGGTACGCTTCAATAACTCTTGGGTCATTGCGAACTTCTTCAGGAGTCCCTTCAGAAACCTTCTTTCCCACGTCCATGAAGATCACCCGGCCGCAAACATCTCTTATCGCCTCCATATCGTGCTCGATGACGACCACGGCCTTCCCTTGCTGAGGCAGTTTCTTGATGATCGCAAGTATCTTTTCTCTCATTCCACGAGCGATCCCCGCGACGGGTTCATCCAGCAGCAAGAGGTTTGCATCCGCCGCGAGGCACATCACGATGCTCAACAGCTTCTGCTGCCCATACGACAGGGCCTCAGCAGCGTCGTTCGCCTTGGCTGCCAGCCCCACATCCTCCAGCAGAGACAGGGCCTTCCGGCGATTGCCTGCCTCGGCAATTGCGCATCTGCGCCATCGGAAAAAGATGTTGCCCAGCCGTTCCCCCGGCTGGTTCCTGAAGGCCAACAGGACATTGTCCAGCACGCTAACCTGGCGGATCAGGCGAAGCTTCTGGAACGTCCTGGCGATCCCAAGGTTCGCGATCTTGTGCGCCGGCGTCTTCAGCAGATTCTTGCCCTGGAAGACCGCTTCACCCCCATCGGCAGGGAGAAATCCCGAAAGCACGTTGAACAACGTAGTCTTGCCTGCCCCGTTCGGCCCGATCAGGCCGAGGATTTCTCCTCCCCCAAGCGAACAAGAGAATCCGACAAGCGCCTTGACCCCGCCAAAGCTCTTGTCAAGACCGTCTATTTCAAGCCAATCGACACTCATGCCCGGGCCTCCCCGCTCTGGAAGGCGTATTTGCCGAGGAGCCCGCGCGGCCGCCACATCATGAACACGACCAGCAGCCCGCCGTAGAGAATTTGCCTGATGTTCGCCGCGACGGAACTTGGCAAGCCGACGAATCGCAAGATCTCGGGTAGCGTTACCAGCACAACAGCCCCCACAACCGGCCCCCATAGGCTTCCCGCGCCCCCGATAATCACGATGGATATGATGAAGATCGATTCCATCACCGTGAAACTCGTGGGGTCAATGAAGCTTATGTAATGGGCGTACATCACGCCAGCCACGCTTGCCATCGCGGCACCAATCACGAACACGAGGACCTTATGCGCTGCCACGCTCTTCCCTGCTGCCTGTGCGAAGACCTCATCCTCGCGAATCGCCTTCAGCACACGCCCGAAGGGGGACCGCACGATCCGTTGGGTCACCACTAGGGTCAACGCGCAGAAGAAGCCCACCAGGAGCAGAAACCCAAGATTGGATGAAATCTTCAAGCCGAAGATCGCCGGTTGTGGAATCCCAGGCAGGCCCATGGGCCCGCTGGTGAAAGACACCCAGTTATTGAGGACACTGAATGTGATGACCTGGAAGGCGAAAGTGGCGATGACGAAGTAGTCCTCACGAATGCGCAGAGAGGGAATACCTACCAGTGCTCCCAGCAGCCCGCACAGAATGATGGCGCAGATGATGTTAGCCAAGAAGGGACTCTGCAGCTTCAGGGCCATCAGCGCGGCGACGTATGCTCCGACACCATAGAAGGCCGCATGGGCGAGGGAAAGCAGGCCGGTGTAGCCCGCAATCAGATTGAGCGATGCCGATAGGATGATGTAGATGCCTATCAGTATCAGTATGTGTAATAGGTATTCCATGGACCTCTCGACTCACACCGTCGCTTTCCTGACTCTCTTTCCCATAAAACCTTCCGGCCTGAAGAGTAGGAATGCCAATAGGATCACGAACGCGATTGCGTCCTGCCACTGATTCCCGATGGCCCATGCCGCAAAGTTCTGTGCGACCGCCAGCAGAACCGCTCCGACGGCCACGCCCATGACCCGACGCTGGCCACCGATGACAACAGCTACCACGCCCATGATGAGCGGGTGTAACCCCATCGTCGGTGAAATACTGGTATCCAGCCCTGAAAGGATGCCAGCCGCTGCCGCAAGACCAGATCCTGCGGCGAAGCAGAAAGCGATCGTCCGGATGCTGCTGAGGCCGGAGATCTCGGCCAGTTCCTGGTTGTCGGCAACGGCCCGTATCGATCGTCCTGCCGAAGTCCTACGCATTACCGCCCATAGGAGGCCCCCGGCCAGAATGCTCGTCCCGATCGCCAGCAACTGTACGGACGTGATCCTGGCGCCGACAAAGATGAACCCCTCCACAACCCGACCCGACCGGAGAGCTCTTGCATCGTCTCCAAATGTGAGTGAGATGACATTCTGGATGACAATGTACGTGCCCAGCGAGGCAAGCAAGTGTACCAAGGCGCTGGCCCGCTTGCGTATCAGGCTCCTGTGGACGCAGAGAAACGTCAGGACCCCGAGGATCGCACACAGGCCTACGGAGAAGATGGCGGCCAGGAGGAGGGGACAGGACGCCTGATCTGCGAGCAAGAAGGCAGCGTAAGCCCCCACCGCAATAACCGCGCCATGCGCGAAGTGGAGGAACCCAGCCGTCCTGTAGATAAGCGCAAAGCCCACCCCAACCAGGAAGTAGATGCTGGCTGCGATCAGGGCGTTGGCGATTATCTGAGGGAGCATTCCAAGGCCTTGAGTGTGCGTCGACGCCTTTCCGGAAAAGTCGTCATCTGTGCCGCAGCCCCGACATCGGGGCTGCGCCGCGCTCTGGCGGCGCTCCTATTCCTACCGCGCCCCGTGCTCGCTGTCAATTCGCCGTACCTTTTCCAGGCACCGTTCAGCCACCCGCTTGAGCATGTCTCTCAGCCCTTCGGCCTCCATTGTCCTGATCCCGCACTCGGTACCCCCCCCCGGAGTCGCAATCTGATCGACAATTCCTTCAAGGGTCATACCACCTTCCCCCAACGCAGCTCCAATCCCCTGCAGCATCCCCGAAACAATTTGGCGCGCTGTCGCAGCTTCAATTCCGTGGCCAGCCGCAACGGCCTGCCATTCCATGGCAAAACGGGCAACAAAGGCCGGGCCACATCCGGCAAAGACGCCACTCACCTCCAGAGCCACCTCCGGAACCTCCAAGACATGCCCCACAGCCCCGATGACTTTCGCCACTGGTGTAGAGACGCCAGGTTCGCTGCATCGCTCCGCGCAGAAAAAGGTACATCCCGGTGTCCCCGTGATACCCAGCAACGACGGATAGGCGCGAAAGATCCGCCCCACTGTCGGAAGCTCCCCTCGCAGACGATTTAGCGAAACGCCTGCAATCGCTGAGACGACTTCTTGGTCATTCCTGAGAACCGGGGAAATATCCGTTGCCACCGCCGTGAAGTGCTCGGGACGAACACTGAGAAACACGACCCGGGCCTTCTCCGCCGCTGCGCTATCGGAGTCGACGACTCGGATCCCGAGGGATTCTTCGAGTTGAATGGCAACAGCTGGCATATGGTGAGCCCCAACTACTTCCGAGCGTTGAAGAGCCTGGGTCTCCACGAGACGCGCCAGAAGGGCCTTCCCCAGCTTGCCAAGCCCGATAATGGCAATATCGTATTCCACTGGCCGTCCCATTCGGAGTCAACGCGGGTCATCCCGGGGCCAAGTTGCCAACAGCGTCTCGAGGGCACCGGCTTCAGTGAGTCCGCTACAAGGCGCCACAATACGCTGGCGTTGCCACTCCTCGCTCAGGATCTCCCTGACACATTTGACAACCAGGTCAATTACTTCCTTCTGACCGGACATATACGCATCGTTTTCTCTGTATACGTTTATGTCCTTGGGCTTACCATAGTAGAATGCGACGGCCGGTCCCCTTCGGACCACCCCATCTTCCATGGGATCATCACTCTTCAGGAAGACAGCGATGTTCCCGGGGTCAACCTGTAAGAGCTCATCTCTCTTGTCTCGCACCTTCCTCTTCGTGTTCTTCAGCACATCCTCGACCCACGCGGGGTCTATGCCGGCTGGCTCCGAGTTCGCCTCTCCTCCATGGAAGTAGCGTCCGCGAAGCGCAGCCCGCGAGCTTAGAAATGTGGGGAAATACCACGTCTTTGTGCTCATCGTCTTACAGAACTCCCGAAGGTTTTCGATCCCGGTGTCGCTGTCCCTTGCAATAGACAGTTCCTTATCTTCGAGAATGACGACCCGACAAGTTGGCCGCAGGAGCCTATGACCATTGAAGAGGCCCTGCTGTGTCGCAAAGCTCTCCACACAGGCGCGGTTCCGGATCCATTCGTCAAAGCCGCCACAATGAACTGCGACGAATACACCATCTTCCCCTTCTGCGACTAGTCCAAACAGATGCTGGTAAAGGAACGTAAACATCTCGTCTGGCAAAATGCGGGCACCATAGACCCTTGGGCTGTCGCCCAAGAATCCGGTGACATTCTCACGTACTCTCTCGATCGTCTCCGTCCTATAGCTGAAAAGAAGACGATTCAAGACATTGCAGCGCAATGCCGACCGATTCTCCGGAAGCTCAAGCGAGTGGACCGTTCCCTTCCCCCTTGTCCAGCTGTCATCCAAGTCCCCTATTGGCAGATACAAGGCATATGTGTCTTGGCTCCTTCCCCTTTCGTTTCCGTTCTCGTCATGATCTAGAGCCTCGACTTGGCAGCAGTTCGTTGGCTCAGTATCGCAGATAGCGGCCCGCGGTATCGACATCCGAAGGACATAAATCTGGCCACCTGGATTGCTGTCACTCCCGGAGAAAAGACCAGAGCCGACCGTATAGATGGGCCAGCTTTCTACGTCCAATGAGCGAGCAGCGGCCACCTTAGTACTTCGGTGAAGGTCGCCGTGCAATACCAGCGAGACCCGGCACTCCCCGAGGTGAGACAGGACCGTTGCAGAATTTGAAAGCGTTCGACATGGTTTTGTAGCACTGGGACGGTGGAGTGGGACCGGGCAGTTATGCATAACGGCAAGTTTCAAGGACCTGCTACTGGCGAGCAAGCTCTTCTTCTCTTGAAGCCATTCCAGCGTGTCGTCGCTCAACATTATCGCGGTCTCATCGACTGGTTTCTTCTTCCTCTTATGGAAACGCCAGTTGACAACACTATTGAGGGCGAGGACCGTTATGTTGAGCTTCGCCAAATGGTAGAGGTATTCGCCTTGATCCGGTCTTCCGATCTCCTCCGGGGGGGTAATCCACAGTGCTTCGTCCGCAGAGGGGATGCGTCCCTCCTCGGTGAAACTCCGGACGAACGCGAAGTAATCTCCGAACCGCTCACTGACCTCAGCAGCATCGCCGAACAGATCATGGTTGCCCGGGACAAAAATGAACGCATCGCGAGCCAGTTTCAGTTCCTCCCGAAGGATGCCCAGGCCCTTCCTAGCCATCCTGTACCTGCGTGAAAGCTGACGCCGGTTCGTTGCACCTTTGATGATGTCACCGGATACGACCACGAGGCGAATTCCATGACGTCCGACTCTTCTTGCCACGGTCTTCATTCGGTTGCAGCAATCATCTTCGCAATGGAGGTCTGAGATATGGAGAAGGCTCCAATGAGACAAGTGACCGTCGTCTGGCATCCTGAGACCCCTAGAACATGTTCTCGATCGTGCTCAAGTCTATACCTAACTGTCTGCGCTGACCATTCAGCCGCGATTCGAATATCTTGGCCCCGGCATTCAGACCCCGGTCATGGACCTGCTTCAATTCAGTCGATGATATGCCGTTCACCGATATAACCGGAGGCATGCAGTAGTGATATTTCCGGTAGTCGCGTGTCAGTATATCAACTCCGTAGCGTTCCGGCGAGTCGAATGCCGGCGTCCCGGGGTACGGAATGTATATCTTATACTCCCATGTGTCGACAAGGCCTTGTGACGCCCAGTTGAGCATGAGTTCCTGCGTAGCTTCCGCGGTAATTCGAGTCTCCATCGGCAGGCCCAGCATCCAGTAGGCGTGAGTGAGGAAGCCGTACTCCTTCGCCTGCCGGAGGGAGTTCTCCGCCATCTCCAGCGTGATGTTCTTATTGACTCTACCCAGTATGGCGTCAGATGCAGACTCGACGCCGAATTCCAGACCAATGCATCCGCATTCTCGCAAGGCCTTCAGCGTGTCCGGCGAAATCCGCCCTTTCGCCCGACATTGCCCGACCCAGGAGATATCTGGACACGTCTGGTCGATCAATCGCGCCAAGGCCACAGCTCTGTTCTCGTCCCAAAGGAAGTCTTCACACCCCAAGTACAGGTACTTCGTCTTGTACTTCCGGTGCAGGAGCCGCAGTTCGGCCTTGACGGACTCCAGTGGCATAAACGTCACCGGTTTGGCTTTTCCGTTAGACCGGCGCCACGGGTCGGCGCAGAACGCGCAACGATTCGGGCATCCCCGGTTCGGGAATATCCGGGCGGCGGGCAGGATCTCGATCCCTGCCAGATCGTAGGCCGGCGGAGAAAGCACCACAGGGTCCATCCGTGGCCGCTTGGGTGTCTCATGTGGCCGCCCGTTAGCACGCCAGTAAATCCCGGGAACCTGGCCGATCCCTCGGCCTTCAGCAAGACACATGGCCACGTCCAAAACCGTCCTTTCGCCTTCGCCAATTCCGACAAAGTCGAAAGGACAGGGCAGGCCGTCGGACTGTCCTGCGGGAGAGAACACCGGCCCCGAGAGTATCTCCTCGGCTGTTGCCGTGGCATGCGGGCCGCCGATACCGACTACGACATCGCGCTTAGCGTCCTTCAACTCCAGCGCCAACTGTTCAGCAATGTGATAATTGCATGTGATCGAGTAGAAACATACAAGATCGATCGAATTGACGTCCGACCGCAATTGTTCTCTGAGTCTTGCCAGCGGATCCCGACGCGGCCCTGCCGGGTCGTTCGCGCTGGCGTAGTACTTCACGCCAAAGTCGTTCTCTCGCAGAATGCTTGCCACGTAGAGAAGCCCTTGGTGGACCTTTTCAACTTCCCAAAGGTGAACCAATTGTCCAGAGGTCAGATCGGAGAAGTGTGTCTGGGCAAGGAACTGAAAGAAGGCTACAGAGAACCGGCGTTCCGCGGACGACAACTCACCTGCGGGAACAGGCACATAGACCAGGGCAACTGTAATTGGTCTGACACGCGTCTTACTAGGCCTCGCCATCCCGATCCCCTACTTGAAATCGACGAATTGCCCGTCTCTCACCGTCATGACTCGGACCGACTTCTCGCAGTCTCCTGTCGGCAGGAACTTGATTCGCCCAGTGAGCCCGGAGAAATCCTTCAGGTCAAGAAGGGCTTTGCGTATATCCTCTGGCGTCCTGGCTCCACCGTTGAGCGTGCGGGCCAGGGCCATTGCCGCATCGTAGCCGTGCGCAGAGTAGATTCCGGCATCGATGTCGAACCTGCTCTTGTATTGCTTCGCGAACTGTTGGATCTTCGGGTCATCGCTCTTCAGGTCGAACTCAGGCTGCACGAACACAACACCAGAGGCTGCATCGCCGGCAAGCTTGAGAAGCTCCGGCTCGTGAAAGGTGGCACAGCTCAGAAACTGACCTTTCACGCCCAGTTCCTTGGCCTGTCGCAACAACGCCGACAGTTCCTTGTAGTACCCAGGAATATAAATGCCGTCTGGGGCAAGAGACTTGATCTTTGTCAAAGCAGTCCTGAAGTCGGTCTGGCCCTCTCTGAAACCCTCGGAAAAGAGAACTTCCTTGTTGGCCGCCTTGACGGTCTTTTCGAACACGTCCTTCAGCCCCACGCCATATTCATTATCGACGTGGAACACGGCAAATGAATTGAGCTTCAGACGGCCAGTCGCTACCTTTGCCACGCTCTCGGCCTCTGCTGTGTCCGAAGGCCACACCCTGAAGAAGAGCTTCCCCGCTCCAGTGAGCTTCGGACTGGATGCTGACGGCGACATGAGCAACACACCGTTCTTGTCCGCTATCGGCACGACGGCTAGAGCAGGAGAACTGAAGGCTGGGCCGATTACGACGGGGACTTTGTCCTTACTGATGAGCTTGTGCATCGCTGTTGTGGCTACAGCGGGCTTCCCTTGTGAATCCTCCGTGATTGGGACAATCTTTGGCACACCGTCTCGGCGAGAAGCATTTGCCTCGTCGATCGCCAAGAGTATGCCGTTCAATTCCTTCTTTCCGTAGCTCGCCCCGTCTCCGGTCAGCGGCAGGAGTATTCCGACCCGAAGCTCGCCAGGAGTTGGCTTCTTCGGCCCGAACACGACGATTCCCACAATCACTGCCACCGCCAAGATAACAACCACAACGCCGACCAGGATCTTCTTGTTCTTGTTCATATCAGTTCTCCGCACATGCACTGGACACGCCGGTTGCTGGGATCAGGCCCTTCAGGTCTGTGGCGAAGGAATGCCAATGGGTTACGTAGATTCTATCGTGCACCAATATCCGTTCGCCAGAGAAATCCTCGCTGGGCTCGCCTCGTGCAGCATCCCGACGGCAAGAATGGCGCACGCGGTTCTCGCAATGCCACTTGTGTGCTCCGCCGGCGCTCTCCCAGCGATTGACGGTTGAGAGCGTCAGTCCCACCTTGGCGGCGAACTGTTCCTGCGTCAGACTCATGGCGATCCTCAGGTGCTTGATCGTCTCGCCAATGCCCTTTCGATTGCTCAAATCACCCGTTCCCACGTAGCTTACCAGATGGCGACTCCGGCCACATCATCACATAGCGCGTTACATAGCACATGCACCCCATGCAGTCAAGTAGGCCGAATAAATTCTGATGATGCCGGTGCGGGAAGAACTGTGCCCCTAGAGCTATGTCCTGCCGAAACCGGCGGTTAGGCGTAATGGATGCCTCCAGTTGGGCATGTGGCCGTCCTGCCGAGATGTATTCCGGCCGCCCCGGATGGCGTTGTCTCGCTTGGCCCAAACCTGCGATTCGTCCTCACCCTCGTGGGGGCCGTGGGCGGGTGTGGGCGGCAACATTTGGCAACAAAACGGTGAAACGATTGGTTGCCGATTTGGGGGCGGAAAAAAGCGGGGGGCTATAAGTTCTGTTCTCATAAGTCTTTAGGTGAGGTTTTGGCAACTGGCCCGGCCGGAGGGGTGTTGCGAATGGTTGCGTTAGTGTTGCCACCTGATTTGAGGCTGCTTCCGGCTTCGGCCTTCGGACTTCCGTCTTCGCCAAGGCTTCCGGCTTCGTCCTTCGGACTTCCGTCTTCGCCAAGGCTTCGCCGAGACGAGTCGCCGAGACAAGTTCCGGCTTCGGCGAGGTCTTCCTACTGCTGCGGCTTCGGTTTGCGCTTGGCGGTTTTCTTGCGATCCTTGCGTTTTCTGCCCCGCAGCTCCGTGGCGATGCCTTCGTCGCCCTGCTGGGCTAGCCATACCTGGAGCTGGCGTTTCTGCTCATCCATCAGCGTGCGGTTCATGGCCTGGCCGGCCAGGTTCTTCATCTCATAAGGGTCATCGGTCAGGTTGTACAGCTCCTCGGCCGGGCGATGCTGGTACTTCCCGGCCAGGAAGGCGGCCTTCTTGTTGCTCTTGGCGTCGCGGAGCCACGCTTTCCAGAGGCCCTGCCTGTCGTTCTCTGTGACGATGTTCTGGAAGGCCGAATCCGGCATGAGGTTCATGATGTACTTGTGGGTCCGGTTGCGGATGGAACGGATGGGATAGGGCTTACCCGAAATGATTCCCTGCGTGGTGTGCACGCCGAAGACCACCTCGTTGTGCTTGTCGGTCTTGCCCAGCAGGACGTTGAGGAAGCTGCGTCCGTCGAAGCCGGTCTTGCCATTGGCGTCCGGCCGGCCCGTATCGATCTTGCCGGGCTCCGCCCCCGCGGCCTCGATCAGCGTCGGCACGACGTCCACGTACTGGACCATCGCGTCGGTGGTCGAACCCGCCTTAACCCGCTTCGGCCAGCGGACGACCATCGCCACCCTCAGGCCGATGTCGTAGCACGTCCACTTGCCGAAGGGGAACTGCGCCCCTTGCTCGCTGGTGAAGATGAAGATCGTGTTGTTGGCGGCGCCGGTTTCGTCCACGGCCTTCATCCACTTGCCGACCTCACCGTCCAGCAGCGTGACCTCGGTGTAGTAGCGGCACAGTGCCAGGCGCGTCTCCTTGTTGTCCACAAGATAGGGCGGCACGGTGATGGTATCGGGATCGTATCCGTCCGGCTCAGGCCAGGGGGCATGCGGGTTGTGTGAGGCTACGACCAGACAGAAGGGCTGGTCCTTGTCCCGCGTGAGGAAGTTCGCCCCGCCTTTCTCGAATGGGAACGACTCGACCGGCCCGATGTGCTTCTTGCCGATCAGGCCGACCCGATAGCCCAGGGCCTTCAGGTGGTGGACCATGCTCTTCGTGCCGGGCTTGACCTTGCTGTGATTGGGATACGCACCGTTGCGGACGGGGAACATGCCGGTGTAGAGCTGCTGGCGCGTGGGGGAACACATCGCAGTGGCGGTGAATGCATAGTTGAACTTCATGCCCTGCTTGGCGAGCTTGTCGATGTTCGGCGTGTTGACTTGCTTGCTGCCATAACAGCCCACGTCGTGCCATGTCAGGTCGTCGGCGATCACCAGGACGATATTCGGCCTCTTTGTCGGGCGGGCTTTGGCGTCGGCTGCCGCCAGGCCGCGCGGCATAGACAGTACAGCCGCCCCCAGGCCAATCCTCTTAAGAAAGTCTCGTCTCGCACAGCGCTTTGCACTCATGATTCACGGCCCTCTGGTTGTCTGAATCAGCCTCTTGCTCCCTTGAGGATAATCCGGTCCTTGGTCCAGTTATCCCGGTACCAGGTGCATTTCTCGAAGGTGTCGTTCAGGGATTTCATCTTCTTGGCGAGCATCGCGCGGAATCGCTGCATCGTTTCCTTGCGCTTGGGGTCGTCGGCCAGGTTCTTCATCTGGTGTGGATCGTTCTTGTTGTCGAACAGCAATTCCGATTTGTCGACGCGGTAGACGGCGTAGGTGTACTGCTTGTCTCGCAGGGCCCGCCACTCGTGGCCGTCTCTCCAGGCCGCGCACGCGCCGGTGTTCTGCAAGAAGGCCGCCTCCGGCTCGTCGCCCTTCTTGCCGAGGGCCAGGTGGCTCAGGTCCATGCCCTCCACGCGGCTGGGAATCTTCAGGCCCATCAGCGACAGGATAGTCGGCATGATGTCGACCGTGGCCAGGCACGCGTCCGAGACGCCCGCGGCGGGGATCTTGCCCGCCCAGCGGACCAGGAACGGCACGCAGGCGGCCTCTTCGTAGAAGGTGTTCTTGGCACGCCGCCCCTGCGAGCCGAACATCTCCCCGTGATCGGAAGTGAAGACGATGATGGTGTTGTCCTTCAGGCCGGCCTTGTCGACCGCATCCATCAGCCGCCCGATGTTCCAGTCGAGGTTAGCCGTCATCGCATAGTAGAACCGCCGCCAGTTCGGCAGTTGCCTGCGCCCGGCGGGGTTCAGGCGGCCCCAGCTGTCGGCATACTTGTCGTTCTGCGGCTTGTAGTTGGGCGGGTTGGGGAACTTCACGTCCTTGAACATAGCCTTGAACTTCTCGGGGACGTTGTTGGCTGCCCAGGGATCGTGCGGCGTGCCGTATGACAGGAAGGTTGCGAACGGCTTGGACGATTTGGCGGCCTTGTTGATGAACTTGATTGCCATGTCCGTCTGCGCGTCGGGCTCGTACACGTCCTTGCCGTAAGAGATCTTCTCGGGCGAATTGGTGTGGTAGTAGGCATTGTAATAGACG
>SDBS01003504.1_pt1 | contig 15399 bp, 16 predicted proteins | sample 2277091 | NCBI WGS metagenome assembly SDBS01 (sample SAMN10404972, study PRJNA504765) | marine sediment metagenome | isolation source: marine sediment core GS10_PC15, 163 cmbsf | place: Arctic Ocean: Southern Knipovich Ridge | collected 2010 | reverse complement strand
TCCAAGAATAGCATATTTTGGTATTCTCCTACCGTTCCTCCAATTTCTATCAAAACAAAATCAGCCTTTCTTTTTCTGGCTGCTTTTTTTATCCGAAAAATTACTTCCTCCGGAATATGAGGAACCGCTTCAACGCATTTGCCGCCGTATCCCAGATTTCTTTCCCTTTCAATAACTGCCTGATAGACCCTTCCGGTTGTTATGTAATTATAAGTGGTCAAATCTTGGTCTAAAAATCGTTCATAGTTACCCAGATCTTGGTCACATTCTGTGCCGTCATCAGTAACAAAAATTTCTCCATGCTCAATTGGATTCATTGTTCCAGCATCAACATTGATATAAGGATCAATCTTAATTGCTGTTACTTCAAAACCCTTGCTTTTTAAGATTCTTCCAATAGAAGCAGTAGCCACTCCTTTACCAATACCGGACATTACCCCACCGACAATAAAGATATATTTTGGCATAAAAAATTTAAAAAAAGCCCAAATCACAAATTGGCGCTTAGAACTTGGTTTAATTCAAGATTATATCTTTTCCTTAGCGAATCAAGGTTCTGCGAGCTTCGCTCGCAGGTTCTTATTGTTTCTCCTCAGTTACTATTACCCTTACCTCGGATTCCATGTTATGTTCAAAACTAACCTTTATTGGAAATTCTCCGAGTTCTTTAATTGGTTCCTCTAGAATAACTTGGGATTTTTTAATATCAAAACCCAACTCTTTTAATTTCTCTATAATTTTTTGCTCGTTGATTGATTCAAAAAGCTGTTCTTCGTCTCCAATCTTAACCGGAATAATTAATTCTACTCCGTCAAGTTTTGAAGCTAACACTTGAATATCTTTTAATTCCTCTTCTTCTTTTTTTATCTCTCTCTCTTTCAGGGTTTCTACTCTTTTCAGGTCTTTATCGGTCGCAAGTTTCGCTAGTCCTTTGGGAATTAAAAAGTTCCTGGCATAGCCATTTTTTACTTCTTTCACGTCGTGTTTCTTTCCTAATTTCTCAACATCTTGAAGAAGAATAATGCGCATAAATAATTGGTAATTTCAAGATTATTTTATTTTACTTCAATCCTTTCACTATTTCAATAGCCTTATCCAACTGAGGGTCCCTCTCTTGTTCATAATCTTCCTCAGTTATTTCCACTTCTATATCGGGTTCTATTCCTATCTCTGAAATAGAATTGCCTTTTGGGGTTAACCATTTGGCAACCGTAATCTTGAGAAGCGAACCTCCTCTCAAATTCAGTGCCTCCTGAATCAAACCTTTACCAAAAGATTTCTCCCCAATTATCTTAATACCACGATTATCTCTTAAAGCCCCGGCTAAAATCTCAGACCCTGAAGCTGAACCTTGATTTATTAAGATAACCAAAGGATATTGAGAGAATTCGCCATTTCCTTTAGTTTTGTACACTTTTTTCTCTTTACCTTCGCCGAAATCTTCGATAACTACAACTTCGCCCTTTTTTAAAAACCAACCGGCTATATCTTGGGCAACATCAAGATATCCACCGGGATTATTTCGAAGGTCTAAAATTATTTTATTGCTGGAACCTTCTAAAATATCAATTGCTGCCTTCCTAAAATCAGAAACTAAAATCTGGTTGAATTGATAAAGATGTAAATAAGCAATGTCTTCATCTATTAATTCCCATTCTAAGGAAGGAATTTTAATTGTACCCCTTATAATCTTAAAATCTTTTGTTTTTTCCCAACCTGTCCGAAAAATTGTTAGAGTAACTTCTGTCCCTTTAGGCCCTCGAATTAAAGTAACTACTTCTCCAATAGATATATCAGAAGTTAATATATCATCTATTTTTAAAATCTTATCTCCCGCCCTTAAACCCGCTTCTTTAGCAGGCGTCCCTTCAAGAGGAGCTACAACGGTTAACTGTCCTTCTTTAACTCCGATTTCTATCCCCACTCCCTCAAAAAAACCAGAAAGTTCCTCTTCAAATTCCTCTGCCTCTTCAGGGTTTAAAAAGATGGTATAAGGGTCGTCTAAGGTTTCGGTCATTCCGGAAATCGCTCCATAAATCATCTTTTGAATGTCGAGTTTCTCCGGACTAACAAATTTTCTTTGAATTTTATTGTAAGTCTCCCAAAAAAGAGAAAAGTCAATTTCTTCAGGAGCACAAATCCTGCATATTACCTGATTTTCTCCAACCCAAAGACCAAATTTAAAACTAAAAAGAAGGGCAACAATTAAAAGAATTAAGAATAGATTGTTCTTAAATTTAAATCCCATTGGATAATCCTATCATAATTAAAACCTTTAAACAACTAAAAAAAACCCTGTTAGATAAGGAACTCTATGAGTTCTATCTAACAGGGTTCGTCTGCTAATTCCAAAAGGTTTTTAACAATTATTTGAGTAACCTGTTCTCTTTTGATCGCTGGGGAACCCTGAAATTCTAAGGGTTTACCAATTTTTATGACTATTTCTTTCCCCAAATTTGGGCGTGAAAGCAGTTTATCTGGATGGTTTGGTAAAATCTTATCAGTTCCTTCAACCCAAACAGGAACAACCAGGGCTCCTGTTTTTAAAACCAACCAACCAATTCCACCCTTTAATGTTCTAATTCTTTTACCTCCCCGGCTATATAGGAAATTTTTTCCTTTAAAGGTTCTCCCGCCCTCAGCGAAAAGAATAATTATTTTCTCTGAATTAAGAACTCTTTTCATCTGGAAAAGAGACTTTGACTCCGCTCGTTCGTCGCTTCTATCAACAGGAATTGACAGCGGTCTTAACCAAAACCAATACCAAGGATCATAAAAATTTCCTTTGTCAGGAGTATTTCGGGGAGCATATTTGAAAGGGTGAAAAAGATATTGCCAGAAAAATAAAGCTGGCAGCAAAAATGGCTCCAGTAAAGAAGGATGATTGGAAACTAAAATTAATTTTCCTTGCCAATGAGGAAAACGTTCCCAATGTAAAACGCGAATAGTTCTTAGAAAACGCAATATTTGGAAAACAATCCCTATAAAGATTCCGTAAGAGTATATTGTTGCTAGAAATAGCAGTGAGTTGAGTATCTTTTTCATCTTTATTACTCCTTTTTTTTAAAGAACAAACCCTCCAATATATTATCCTATTTTAAAAAATTTTGCAATAAAAAGCCCAGCTGATATTGAAATATACTAGGCTTTAAGATTTTTGAACCGGCCGAGACGAAACTAGATTAATCTGTATAAAAGTAAACTCAGCCCCCGTAACTTCGTCATCTGTATATTCATCCCTTCTTTCAAGGTGCGGTAAATTCCCAACCTGGAGAATTATCATGGAGTCGCCGGCTGCCATTTTTATCCGGCGCGGCCCTCTTGAGACAGGAATCTCAATTCCGTGTTTCTTTTCCAAAGCCGATAGGGTCGGTTTGTATAAAGGGGAAACACAATAAACCATCTCTCCGTTAAGAAGTTTTTTTGCTTGTTCTGTTGTGAGTCTTGTTTTTCGAATACTCAGGGCGCCGAAAGGAAGCATATTTGGTGAAAAATTTAGACAAAAATATCTCGCCATTTTCTTCTCCTTTCAGATTTTAAAGAGCTGTTTTTTATTTTGGCACAAAATAGTACGCCCAGAGGGAATCGAACCCCCGACCATCACCTTAAAAGGGTGCTGCTCTACCTAACTGAGCTATGGGCGCATAATAACGTTATAAGCCTTCTTCTTTTAATTTCTCTAACAATTCTTTTTGTTTTTTAGTAACTCTTTTGGGTATTTTTACTTCAAGTTCAACATAAAGATTTCCTCTTCCGTAACCAGAAAAGTGAGGAACTCCTTTTTTTGAAATTCTCAAAACTTTCCCTGAGTTAGAACCAGCTAGAACTTTTAGTAAAATCTTCTTCCCTTCAAGGGTTGGAATTTCTATCTCGTCGCCCAAACAGGCCTGAGGAAAAGAAATAGGAACCGTAATATAAAGGTCGTCGCCTTTTCTTTCAAAAATGGGATGACTTTTTACAAAAATCCGAACATAAAGGTCTCCCGCTTCTCCTCCTCTTCTGCCTGGCTCCCCTTTTCCTTTAATTTTTATTACTTGATTTGAATCAACGCCGGCAGGAATAAAAACTTCTATATTTTCTTCTTTTTTTATTCTTCCCTCTCCGTGACAAACATTACAAAACTTTTCCGGAGTCCGGCCTTCGCCCCCGCATTCGGGACAAGTAATATAACGAGTAAAAGACCCTAAAATTGTCCTCTTAATCTGTTGAACCTGGCCTATTCCCCGACAGGAAAAGCACTCTTTAACCTTGGTGCCGGGCTCTGCTCCTGTCCCCTTGCAGCGTTGACAAAGAACTTGTTTGTAAAGCGAAATCTTTTTTGTTTGATTCTCTAAAGTTTTTTCTAAACCTATTTCAATATCAATTTGAATGTCTTGTCCCTGATCTTTCCTTTTTTTGGAGGCTTTTTGACCAAATCCAAAAAACTCTCCAAACAACTCTCCTAAACCCTCGGTGCCAAACTCAAACCCCTTTCCTTCGGCAAAATCTTGCCAGATTGAACTAAAATCCCCTCCTGGAGCGGCTCCTCCTTGACTAAAGTCAAAACCTGGCATCCCCTCAAAAACCTGACCAAGCTTATCATATTGAGTTTTCTTTTTTTTATTACCCAAAACTTGATATGCCTCATTTATTTCCTTCATCTTCTTTTCATCACCTCCTTTGTCGGGATGATGTTTGTGAGCCAATTTGTAATAAGCCTTCTTAATTTCCTCCGAAGAAGCACTTTTAGAAACCTCTAAAATTTTATAGTAATCTTTTGCCATTTTTAAATTTATTTTTCTTTATATTCTCCCTCTTCAGCATCTTTTCCTTTGTCTTTTTTCTCGTCCTTCTTCTCTTCCTTTTTTGTCTCTTGTTTTTTATATAATTCTGCTCCTATTTTTTGAATTGCCTGAGAAAGTTCTTGACTTTTGTTTTTTATCTCCTCTATATTATTACCATCTTTAACTTTTTTCAAAGCTTCAATTTTCTCCTCAATTTCTTTTTTAGAATCTTTATTAATCTTCTCCTTAGCATCTTTTAGAGTTTTCTCGCAAGTATAAATTAAGGCGTCAGCGGAATTTCTTGCCTCTATTACTTCTCTCTTCTTTTTGTCTTCTTCTGCGTGCAATTCTGCTTCTTTTTTCATTTTCTCAACCTCTTCTTTTGAAAGACCCGTTGAACCCTCAACCCGAATAGACTGAGATTTACTGGTTGCTTTATCTTTTGCTGAAACATTTAAAATTCCGTTAGCATCAATATCAAAACTAACTTCAATCTGGGGTATACCCCTTGGAGATGGAGGAATTCCATCTAACATAAATCTCCCAAGAGTTTTATTATCAGCTGCCATTGGTCTTTCTCCTTGTAAAACATGAATTTCAACTGAGGGCTGACTGTCGGCAGCAGTAGAGAAAATTTGAGTTTTAGATGTCGGAACAGTAGTATTTTTAGGAATTAAAATAGTATTGACTCCACCTAATGTTTCAATTCCCAAAGAAAGAGGAGTAACATCTAATAAAAGAATTTCCTTCATATCGCCCTGCAAAATTCCTGCTTGAATTGCTGCTCCAATTGCTACAACCTCATCCGGATTAATTTCTTTACAAGGATCTTTGCCAAAAAGTTTCTTAATCTCCTCTTGAATTTTAGGCATTCTGGTTTGCCCCCCTACCAAAACCACTTCTTCAATTTCTTCCGGTTTAAGATTTGCTTCTTTAAGGGTTTCTTTAACCAAATCAAGTGATTTCTCAATATAATCCGAAACCATATTTTCTAACTGAGACCTTGTCAGTTTATAAAGTAGATGCTTAGGACCCGAAGCATCAGAAGTAATAAAAGGAAGATTTATCTCCGTTTCTAAACTGGAAGATAATTCTATTTTTGCCTTCTCGGCGGCTTCTTTTATTCTTTGCAAAGCCAGTTGGTCTTTTGATAAATCAATCCCTTGGTCTTTTTTAAATTCCTTAACGACCCAATCCATTATTCTTTGGTCAAAATCATCTCCTCCAAGATGGGTATCTCCACCGGTACCTATTACTTTAACCGTTTCTTTTGAAACATCTAAAACAGAAATATCAAAAGTTCCTCCGCCAAAATCATAAACCACAATTTGCTGCTCTTTCTCTTTTGTCAAACCATAAGCTAAGGCGGCTGCAGTAGGTTCGTTAATAACCCTTCTTACTTTAAAACCGGCAATTTCCCCGGCAACCTTCGTGGCTTTTCTTTGAGAATCATTGAAATAAGCGGGACAGGTAATAATGGCATCAGTAATTTTTTCTCCAAGCTTTTCTTCAGCGTCTTGTTTCAGCTTTTGTAAAATCATTGCCGAAATCTCCGGAACCTTGTGCCATTTCTCTCCCATTTTTATTTCTACTCCCCCATCAGAAGATTCTCTAATTTCATATGGTAAAAGTTTCTTATCTTTTTGGACTTCTGAATCAGAAAATCTTCGACCTATTAATCGTTTTGTTGAAAAAATGGTATTTTGAGGATTTGTAATTGCCTGGCGTCTTGCTAAAACACCAACTAATCTTTCATTATTTTTATTTAAGGAAACAACCGAGGGAGTAGTTCTTGCCCCTTCTTTATTTTCGATAATTTTGGGTTCACCCCCTTCTACAACAGCCATAGCCGAGAAGGTTGTTCCCAGATCAATACCTAAAATTTTAGACATACTTTTGAATTATTATTATTATTATTATTATTATTATTATTTAGAAACTTTTACTCCTGCCGGCCTTATAACCTTATTATGCAATATGTAGCCCCTTCGAACTTCCTCAACAACAATCCCTGCTTCACATCCCTCTTTCTTAACCTCTTCAATAACCTCATGGAAATTTGGGTCAAATTTTTCGTTTATTGTCTTTATCTCCTCAATCCCTTGATTTTTCAAAATTTCTTTAAGTTGTTTTTTTATTTGTAAAATTCCTTTTATATGTTCGTTATCCTTTAATTCTCTTGGTAGTTTTTTTTCTACCAAATTAAAATTATCCAAAATAGGCAGAATTTTAAAAATTAACTCTTCTGTTGAAAATTTTAAAATTTCTCCAATTCTTTCTGTTTCTGATTTTTTATAATTTAAGAAATCTGCTTTTGCTCTCTGCCAACCAGCTAAATATTCATTTTTAAAACCTTCACACTTTTTTAACTTCTCTTTTAAATCTTCGAAGGCTGGCTTTTTTTTATTATCTTTTCTTTTGTCTTTTTTTTCAATATTCTTTTTCATATTTTAAATTTCAAAACACATAAAGGGTATTATGTGCCTATATAGATATACCTAATTGTAATAAAATTATTCGTAAAAATCAAGGGTTTATTTGTAATAAGCTCTGCTGAATCTCACATCTATATATTCAAGGCTTTTTCTTTTTTCAGGACTAATTTCTTCCTTCAAAAGTAAGTTTAATTTCGTAATTTGTAAATTAATATCAGATTCTAAATTAAAATAAATTTGCCAATTTTCCGAGGTTTTAATGTTTAATCTTTTAGGTAAAGAAACAACGGCTTCCTGAATATCTATTTGGAGACCATCCCTTAAATTTCCTTGAATCTGTAAAATCAAATCAAGAAGTTCTTTTTCAACAACTTCCTGTCCTAAAGAAAATTCTTTTTTACTTTCTGAAAATCTAATAATTAGTTTTTTTTCTAAAAAATTCTGCCCTCTAGAAGAAAAACTATCCGGAGCAATATTTTCAAAAATTATTCCATTTTTATCAAGAAAAAAACATTTTTCGGAATCCTCTATATCCGGACTGCAAAAAATGGCAAAGGGCTCTCTCTCTTTTATTTCTAAAATTAAAGTCTTAGGAAAATCTTTTTCTACTTTCACCTCACTAATTTCTGGAAATCTATTTAAAACCTCTTTAATTATCTCACTCTTCCTCGCCAAAAAAATACTTCTCGAGCTTTTCCATAGAATTTTTTGATTTATTTTATCTGAAACTATACTTTTGAGTTCGTCAACAGAAACTTTTTTGTTGCCGAAAATCTTAATATCTGTAATCTGAATTTCCCCAAAGAAGATAAGGAAATAAAGAGCAGCTGAAACAACAATCAGAAATAAAAAAGAAAACCAAAAAAGAGGTTTTTTAATAATTGACCCCTTCGGCTTTATCTGATGACGTCTTCTCCTTAGTTTTTCTTTTTTTTTCATTTTTAAGACACTATACTCTTCTTTTAATTTTTCTTAATTTTTCAATTATATAATTTAACCAATATTTTTGGGAAAGAATTAAATCCTGGGTCTTAACATATTCCTTCTTATACCCTCCAAAACCTTTTTTAAAAAGAGTAAGACCTGCCCAAGGGTGTTTTTTAAAGTCCTTAGATTCCTCGCTTTTATCCGCAATTCCCCAAAAATTGTAAAACTCGCAACCCCGCTTTTTAGCTTCTTTAATTGCCTCCCATTGTAATAAATAAGAGGCAGGAATTTTGGAATATTTTAAAGAAGAGGCGCCGTGATGATAAAAACCAATCTTTTGCCAAAAAACCATAATGGCCGAGGCAATAACTTCGTCTTTGTATCTGGCTAAAAAAGTTAAAATCTGATTATCTGGCAAAAAAGTTTCAAATTCATTTTTTAAACAATCTAAAGAAAACGGGACAAAATGATGCCTATTAACGGTTGCCTGATAAAGACGATTAAAAACTTCAACATCTTCAATCTTTTTACTCTGAATTATTGTTAAATCTTGGTCTTTCAAACCTTGCCGAATTAGATAACGAGTAGTTTTCCTCATATCCATTAAAAGATTTTCTTCAGATGGCTTTATATCCATTTCCCAAGTTACTTCGGGATGCATATGAATTGGCGCTTCTTTAAAACCAATTTCTCTAAAAATCCTGACGTTTTCTTCGTTCCTTTCCCAAATTGACGCAACCCTAATAAAACTCGCCCCTTCCTCTTTAACGATTTTCTTAAGTTCTTCTAATAAAACTTCTAAAATTTGTTTCCTGTTCCCTCTTCCCTGTTCTCTGGCGCTTGGCCCGTGCGGCACAAACAAAAACGTCCCTCTTCTGGCTTCAACCTTAATAATTAAAGTCCCCCCAACTATTTGTTCATTATCATACGCTCCTAACCGCCAAATCTTATTACCCTCTTTTCTTTGAAACTCTCCCCAATTCCAAGAATTTAAAAAAGTTTTTTCTTTACACTCTGAAAGAAAATTCTCCCAAATTTCTTTATTATTTATTTCTTTTACCTCCATAACACTTCTTATCCTACCAAAAAATCGCCTTTTTGGCGATTTTTCTCAGCTCCCCTGGCTGGACGATTTAAAAATAGCTTAGTGATAAAAAATCATTCACCGATCCTGTATTTTATATTTTCAGGAGGGACAGCACGCCCACTTTTAATATCTCTCTTGAGATAAAAACGTGGCTTATCTATAACATCAAATATTGTTTCGTAGGGCTCAAAAGAAACCATTTCTTCTCCAAAAGTTAAATCATTCAAATCGCGTAAAATTAATAAAAGTACAATTACAGTCGAAATCAAAGTACCCGATAAAAAGAGAGAAGATAAATCGGGCGTACGAATTGTGAATATGGAAAACACAAGTATTACAGAAAGAAATAAAACCACTATCCATTCCATCTTACTTAATCTGTCTCTACCATAGATAAATAATTTTTCTCTAGCAGTGGTAACTTCATTTAAAAGTGGTAAAAAATTCGTATAGGTTTCAACCTCTTTATTTGTTTTCAGTTCTTTTATATCCTTGAGAGATTTTATAATCTCATTAAAATAAGGATCAATTTTTCCGTAATCGCCCCATTCAACGTAAAAAAACTCTCTAATATACCTATCAATAAGCTCTTGTTGTTTTTTAGCCCACTCTTTATGACAAGCAAATTTACCTAATACCTGCACAAATAAATAGTATGTTTGAAGTCCACTTACTTCTACTGCTACATTCTCCCTTATTCTTTGAAACCTGCTCCATAAGTCTGTGATGAAAAAACCAACTAAAATTGCGAAAAGAAGACCTACTACTCCCAAAATAGCGTTAACTCCCCCACTAACTTGCTCTTTTGTTGGAAAAAGAAAAACAGAAAGAAAAGATAATGCTACCACTATGATAATTAAATATTTGCTTTTAATTTTTATGAAAAATGACATGATTATTTTATTTATTATACCGCTATAAATTATAAAAAACAACCAAAAACGCTTTTTTGCGATTTTTGTTAACTCCCCTGGTTGGACGATGTTAGAACCTGATTGATGAAAGAAAAGAGCTCAATAAGGTTTTCCTTATTAAGCTCTTAATTTTAGAATGGGTGGTTCTTGGTTTCCAGATCGGGAAGCTCTTACTCTACCTTCTTGGGTAAACCTCAAGACAAATGCTTTTTTCTTGTCTCCTCCTTCTGGGATACCATTCACCACATATTCGTCTGGCCTACCAGAAACTTGATATTCACATTCAACTCGATGGAATGTTTCCCCGTTAACAACAGCAGGGGGTTCTAAGTTATAAAATACTCCATCTTCCATTTGAGGCGCTCCTGCATTCATTTTTATTTCCTTTCCTTTTGGGTTTTTATTGTTTAAGTTCTACCGATACTATACACCTATCATTTAAACTTGTTAATGTTTTGGAAAAAAAAGACCTAAGAATTATCTTAGGCCTTTGTTTTTCTTTTTGGTTTTGATTTTGCTTTCCCTCCTAATAATCTAAACATTTCAGCTATTGGTTTTGGAGGATGATGTCTGTCATCAAAAATAATATAATGCCCTTTTGGAGTTGTAAATCTTAATTGTATGTGGTTATACGTCATTTCTGCCTTAACGCCATTAACAAAAACATTTTTGCCACTTTTCTCAATAGTAATCTCTTTAACCTTACCATCACCCCAAAAATCTGCCCTTGTCTGAAACATTTATTTCCCCTTTCTTTTTAAAAGAACATTTTGGCCTTAGGAAGGCAAGAAACTGCCTGACATCCCCTAAAGGGTCAATCGTCAGAATGAATTCTAACGACCCTAGGTATTCCCTTTGTTTTCCCCAGCTATCTTTTCAGAAAAAAGAACTGATTGTAACGCTACCTCTGAGCTTAAGCTCCTCGGGTTTTGTCCAATCAATAGCCGTGAAGGTTCTAAGGAGAAAGCTCCTTAGTTGGGGCCCAGCGCTATTTTTTACCGAGGCATATCAGACAGTTTCTTCAATAAGAATTTACTGAGTGTATTTTACTAAAAAAAAGGTTTTTGTCAACAAAAAACCCGAGAAACTAATCTCGGGGTGGTGGCTCCCCTGGCTGAATAACGTTAGAACCTGGCTTACGAGGATTTAGCCTAAAATACATTTCTCAAGAACAAAAAAGTCAATGGTATCAAATTAGTTATTTTTCCTTCTCAATTACAACAATTTTTCTAATCGGAGTAGTCCGGATGGATTTTGAAAACCTTACCCTTCTTTTTCCCGACCTAGTCTTTTGATAAACATCTCTAAAATTAACATCTTCAAAATAAAGACAATTATTTCCTTCGGTTCTTATTACGCCTTTAGTAATATTATTTTCTTTTAAAAACTTCACAAACCCACCTGGCATCTTAGCTATAAGCGTTTTTTCTTTATCGGGAACCTCATTGGGGTCTTCGAATTCAACAATAAGATATTCGATTTCACCATCTTTAGTCCTTTTCTTATCCATTACCTTTATATCATACTGCCTTATATATTCTTCTGGATGGTCGCTAGTATCTACAACTAACCTATCCCCTTCATCAAGATCCTCAAATTTTATTTCATCAACTTCAATCCCTTCTTGTGTTTGCTCTTTTTCAACTTTTGGTTTTTCCTCTTTAGGTCTTTCTTGTGGTGGTTTTTCAGGTCTAAATCTTGGCATAAAAGAAATGAAATTAAATTTTATCTCTATCTTTACTTTACCTATTCTGTTTCAAAAATCAAGAAAACAAAACCCGAGAAAAGAATCTCGGGAAAATAACTCCCTTGGCTGGACACTTGCCCGTCCGTAGCTTTTGCGAAGGAGGGATGTTAGAACCTGGCTTAGCTAAAGAAATCATCTATATATTGAAATGCTTCATCTAAATTAACATATTTCTTCACTATCAAGTTTTTGTTTCCTTCTATCATAGCGGAAAGCTTCTTATTATTTCCAAGTTTTCTATAAAGACATAAAATACTCTTTTTCCATTCATCTGCTTTTGCTATTTCATAACCAACTCCAAGAGAGGGGGTAGAAACTTCAGCGATCAAAACATCGGCGCTCTTTAATAAGGCCATATCTCTTGTATAGATATCTTCTCCCGGTACAAGCTCGCCCGAATCAGTTAATTCTTTATTCCCAATATGTTCTGTAAGAACCTGTCCGTATTTTTTAAGATAGTTAATTATTTTAGAATAAGTTTCGGCGTCATTCCTTCCTCCTCGGATTGATCCTGCAAAGTAAATTTTCATAGTGCTTTTATTCTACCAAAAAACCGCCTCCTTGGCGATTTTCTGAAAACAGCTCCTCATCGTGGACGACGTTAGAACCAGGATTATGGAAGCCGGAGAGATTTATGTGCCTGATTTAATGAAGGACGGACCTTGTTAGAATCTGTTTAAGTGTAATTTAAGTAAAAAAAAGCCCTTTGATGTTAATCGCAGGGCTATGTTGGAAGGAAACTAAGCCCTATTCAAATGGGCTCTCCTCAAGTCACGTCTTCGTCTTTTTTGGTCTAATTGATCCAGCATTGTTTTGTAAGCCTCGGGGCTCATAACATTAAACCCTTTGAGGAAAAAACAATTCCTCTGTGGCCTAAATCTGTGCCCACAACTCATGCATTCGGGGTCACAGACCATCGGCAAGAGACCCCCGAACACCTGGGTTGCAACACTTTCATCGCCACAGTTGGGACAGGGTTTGAAATCGTCGTTGGGACTCACCAGGTCTCGGAATGGAATCCACCTCGGTTTCTGAGGGAGTATAAGTTTCACTATGACTAAAAGAAATAACGCGAGACCTATGGGTGAACATGCAAGAATAACTACCCATGATTCCCAAAGCTTCGTCCCTTCAACCAAAGAAACCGCCAGACTACCAAACAGTAATATTATCGCTAAACGCTCCAAAAAGGTTCTCATTTTTTTCTCCTTCTCTTTTGGGTTTTTAGTGTTTCCTTATTGTGTTTACAAAGTTCTACTGATACTATACCATACTATCTTCAATTTTGTCAATGTTTGGTAGAAGAAAAAACCCGAGAAAATAATCTCGGGAAAATAACTCCGGCGGTAGGACTCGAACTATTGGCGGTTTTTAAAACATTTTACAAAATCAATGATTTTTTGAGCCTTGTTTTTAGATATATTGATATGGCTGGGTAGGTTTAAAGTAATTTTAGATAGTTTTTCCGCCTTAGGACAACTTCCTAATTTGTACTTCAGAGCGTCCAATTTTGTATCATCAGGAGCAACAGGACTCGTATACCAGTCCCCTATTAAAAGGTTTTTCTTCCAGGCCCTTTTTATAATCTGATGACTATTAGGATGTTTCACTGTAAATCTTAAAAAAATATGTTCTCTGTCAGCAGGAATTTTAGGAAGTTCAAAATCAGAATCTCTTAGGTTCGTAAAATAGAACTTAGTAATTTCTTTCCGGTGTTCATTAAATCTATTTAATTTTTTAAACTGATTCAGAGCTAAAAGCGCTAAAGCGTTCGGCATTTTCTTGGGAAAATAAGAAGGTATTTTACCTCTTTTTTCTTTCCAATGAACTGCTTTTGATAAGATGTGAAGTTTTTGGGATAAAATTAGAATAATCTTTCCTATTTTTAAAAAATTATAAAATGGCAGAATTTTAAATTGCATAAAGGGCGGGTGGCAGAGTTGTTGTAAAATCCAGCAATATGAAGGGTAACCGAAACTGTTCTGAACTTGGCTGAGTTTCTTAGCTAAATTATCATCATTAGTTACTGCCATTCCGCCGTAAACCGAAGAAATAACCTTGTCGCGGGAAAAACTAAAAAAGGCGGCCTTACCAAAGGTTCCAACTTTTTTACCTTTATATTTTGCGCCGAGAGAATGAGCACAATCTTCAATTAAGATTAAATTATTCTGTTGGCAAATCTCTAAAACTTCGCTAATATTTGCCGGTAAACCAAAAGTGTGTTGAACGACTACAATCTTGCTTTTCGGAGTAATTTTTCTTTTCAAATCCTCAACGTCAATATTAAAATCGTTTTCATCACAATCAACATAAACAGGGTTTAATCCTGCCCAAATTATTGGATTAGCAGCCGCATTACAGGTAAAGGCCTGGAGTAAAACTTCTTTTTCCGATCCCAAGCCAAGTGATTTTAAAATGGCTAAAAAAGCAGACCTGCCGCTATTAAATGAAAAAGCATATTTCACTCCAAGATAATTTTTAAATTGATTTTCCAGTTCTTCAATTGCTCTGTCCTTTTTCCATTTCCAAGGTTTAAAAATCAATTTCAAAGCCAACCAAATATCATCTCTCTCCGTATTCGGCGATAAAGATATAGATATTGGTTTAAATCTTTGACAAAGTTTAATTTGCATAATATACTACAAGTAGTAAAAGCGGAAATTATCGCATTAACAATTTAATATGAAAGGGAAAGAAAATGAAATGGATTATCTCGTGTGCCATTGTCGCGGTTGTTGTTTGTATGGTTATTCCAGTTTTTGTACAAAGCAGCCAAAACAGCGAGCTAAGAACCGAAGAACATCAAGGATACACGATTGAGTACCTCACTCCAATTTATCCCTCCGAACCGTGCGAGATGCGTTTAACGATCAAAACAAACCTTAAAGAATCAGTTCCTTTACTTCTGTTAAGGGCGGTAATCGACATTCAAAAAAGGTATCATATAATTCAATTTGACCTGAAAAGTTCCGACCCGGACAACAATCAATACATTCTCGTTTTCCGGAAAAGACAATAATCTCTTCAAAAGTGCCAAATTCATCAAAGAACGAGGCACTTTTTATTTAGTTAATCGGTTAATTAACTCTTTTGGCACCCTGCTCTCTAAAAGCACAACATTCTCCTTCGCTGAAGCTACGGAGGACAAGTCGCCTTTTTTAGAAAACTCTTTTATTTTTTCAATAATCTCTCCCGGCTTTTCCAAAAACAAAAGATTTTCCTCTTTCATTTTTGCTCCTTCTTTGATTTCTTTGAATCTATCTTTTGTTGTAATAATAGCTAAATCACAAACTTCTCCAATCTTCTCCCCTATTCTCTTATGAACTTCTTTTGATGCTTTACCAAGCTCAATTAAACAAGGCATCACAATTATCTTCCTGCCTCGCCAAATTTTTAGATAATCTAAATGAGAAGTTACTCCGGCCGGATTAGCGGAATAAGTTGAATCAATAATATTTAAACCATTTTTTTCTTTTTTAAGCTGTATTCCCCCTTGCTCCGGCTTAATTTTCTGACAGGCCTTAGC